>JAEIGA010000195.1_pt1 | contig 84783 bp, 70 predicted proteins | sample 9270691 | NCBI WGS metagenome assembly JAEIGA01 (sample SAMN17057246, study PRJNA624740) | gut metagenome | biome: biome; isolation source: fecal sample | host: Bos grunniens | place: China: Xizang | collected 2019 | reverse complement strand
GCAGCGTGCCGCAGGCGTCTACAATGGTGTTGAGGCACTCCAGGGCGAGGATATCGCAGAGGCTATCCACTGGATGCTCAACCTCCCAGCACATATGAACGTCAACGACATAGTGCTTATGCCAACGTGCCAGGCAGGTGCATACTACACTTACCGTAAATAGTTGATAGGATGAGAACTAACTTTATATCTGCCCTCGTTGCAATACTCTGCCTCTCGGCTTTTGCTTGCGGCTGCACAAAGCCCGAAAACGAGACTCCAAAACCTCAACCCGAGCCTGAGACGCCGAAGGCCGGGCGTTTCGAAGTATTCCAGATGCCAACACCCACAGAGGGCGACATCCCATATCGTATCCCAGCACTCGCAGTAACTAAGGATGGCACTCTTGTGGCTATTTCGGACTACCGTCATAGCGGAACAGATATTGGCGTAACTGACCATGGCCGCATCGACCTCCACTACCGCCTTTCGTACGACAATGGCAACACCTGGACCGATGTGATGCCACTTATCGAGGGTAAGGGCGAGGATGCTACCAACTTTATGAGCGTTGGCTATGGCGACCCCTGCATCGTGGCTGACAGAGAGTCTGACCGCGTGCTTATGCTCTCGTGTGCGGGCAACGTATCGTTCCAGAATGGCACACGCAATAACCACCAGTGCATAGCTCGCTTCTATAGCGAGGATGGCGGCAAGAGCTGGAGCGACCCAGTAGATATTGCCGAGAGCATCTACTCGCAGTTCGATGCCTCGCAGTATGGCCCCGTACGCTCGATGTTCGTAGCATCGGGTCGCATATTCCAGAGTAGCACAACAAAGGTCAACAACTACTACCGTCTCTACTGTGCCGTACTCGTTCGTGACAAAAGTGCAAAGCATATGAACTATGTCCTCTACTCTGATGACTTTGGCGGCAACTGGAAGATACTTGGAGACATCAACACCCCAGCAGTCTACAACACCGCCGACGAGCCTAAGGTCGAGGAGATGCCCGATGGTCGTATCTTGCTTAGCTCTCGATACAACAATGGCCGCTACTACAATATGTTCACATTCACCGACGTAGCATCAGGCACTGGCGTATGGGATGATGCAGTATTCTCGGGTGCTGAGAATAGTGGTGTGGAGGCTAAGGAGAACTCAACAAATGGCGAGGTTATGGTGTTGCCCGTAACACGTATTGCAGATGGTGAGCTTATGCACATCTTGTTGCAGTCGTTGCCTTTGGGCCCAGACCGCAAGAACGTGGGTATCTACTACAAGGAGCTTGCATCGCAGGAGGACTACCTCTCGACATACGAACTTGCAGCCGACTGGGATGGCGTACTTCAGGTGACAACGCTCAACTCTGCATACTCTACAATGGCTTGGCAGAAGGATAACCGCCTCGGCTTCCTCTACGAAGAGGAGACCTACGGCAAGAGCAACTTCGCATATGGTGGCTACACTATCGTCTACGAGTGCTTCGATATCGAGGATATCACCGAGGGCAAGTATAGCTATCGCAAGGAGTAAAGAGGTTATTTGTATTACAAATAGGTCGTTTTTTGGAATTTTATATTACCTTTGCGGCCTGTTGTTTCGACACAAACAGAGTATTAACCAATAACGGGGCTTGCCCCAACTCATTTAAGTATGAACAAACCTAACACTTGGCTACGAGCACTCGTTGTGCTCTGTGTGGCACTCCTCTCGTTCAACCACTCAAAGGCTCAGGACGACAACGAGGTATTCAGACTCGGCGTTGAGGCCCGCTTCGACTGGCTCAACCAAACGCTCGATGGCAACAAACAGACTGATGCTTCAGGCTTCAAGGTGCGTTACTTCAACCTTCGCCTTGATGGTCAGATCACATCTAAGTTCAGCTACTCGTGGCGTCAGCGTTTCAACCGTGCAAACTCTATCAGCGAATTTGCACAGAACACCGACTGGCTTCACCTCACATATAAGCCCACTGAGAACTGGGCTATCTCGGCAGGTAAGCAGGTGCTTATGATTGGTGGCTGGGAGTATGACCGTGCACCTATCGAGCTCTACTTCTGCTCGGAGTTCTGGAACAACGTTAACTGCTATCAGCTTGGTGCAAGTGTTGCCTATACAACAAACTCGGGCAACGACACTATCCTCTTCCAGGCTTGCCAGAGCCCATACGACACCACATCTGCAGATGTTGACTACTACGCCTATAACCTCTACTGGTCGGGCTCACACGGCTTCTACACAGCACTCTACTCGTTGAACTTTATGCAGTATGCCCCAGGTAAGTATGACAAATATATCGCCCTCGGCAACCAGTTTAAGTTTGGCGATGCAACCATCCAGCTCGACTTGATGAACCGCGGTCCAAAGGTCAAGGATTTGTTGTTCGACAACTTCTCGATTATGGGTGAGGCTGCATATCTCGTTGCCGACCGTGTGAACATCTTTGCAAAGGCTACATACGACAAAATCGGCAATAGCTCGATCACCGCTTCGGGCCTTGTTCCAGGCACTGAACTTACACGCGTAGGTGGTGGTGTTGAGTACTACCCTCTCGGCGGCAAGGGCAACCGTAACGTTCGTCTTCACGCAGCATATGCCCACACATTTGGCGTGAACACCAACTTCGAACCTGAGGTGGATTGCTGCGGAAATGTTGTAATGGATGCTAATGGCACCCCTAAGCAGGGATTTAAAGGCACTGCACGAAATGGTCTCGGCTACCTCACAGTAGGTCTTACGTGGAAGATCGACATCTTGTCGGCTGCAGAGCGTTTGATCAACAAGACAAAGAAGAAGTAATTATCTAAACTTTAAAGTAATATGGAGAATCAAGAGAAGGGTATTAAGAAGTACCTGGCGGGTATCTTCTGCCTTATTATCGTTGTTGGCATCTTCGGCGGTATCGGCTCAGTTATGGGCACTGCCAATATGCTCAACACAATTATGAAGACGGCTCACGACTTGTTGCTCAACACCGTATTCTACCTTATGGCCATCTGTGTTATCACAGGTGCTCTCGGTCGTATCTTTGTTGAGTTCGGCGTTGTTAGCCTCTTGGAGCGTATCTTGCGTCCGCTGATGAAGCCATTGTTCAACCTCCCAGGCGTTGCGTCGCTTGGTGCGGTGATGACATTCCTCTCGGACAACCCTGCAATCATCTCGCTTGCTAAGGACAAGCGTTTCAGCACCTACTTCAAGAAGTTCCAGTTTATCTCGCTTACCAACTTCGGTACAGCGTTCGGTATGGGCTTGCTTGTAATCGTGTTTATGATCTCGCAGGGTTTCTTCGTTGAGCCATTCATCGGTTTGGCTGGTGCTGTTATCGGCTGTATCTGCTCAACACGCCTTATGCAGCGTTTCATCGTTAAGGAGCACCCTGAGTTCAAGGAGGAGTTTGCTGCAGTACTCGACGAGAACGATATGAAGGACGAGGAGGCTGTCAAGGAGACATCTATGTTTACACGCATCCTCAACTCGTTGCTCGATGGTGGTAAGACCGGTGTTGACGTAGGTCTCTCTATCATCCCTGGCGTGTTGATCATCTCTACATTAGTGATGATTCTTACCTTCACCACTGGCGACAACGGCGTCTACGATGGTGCTGCATACGAGGGTGTGGGCTTCTTGCCTTGGATCTTCGGTAAGATCAACATCGTCTTCGAGTGGTTGTTCGGCTTCGAGCACCCAGCACTTATGGCCTTCCCTATCACCGCTCTTGGTGCAGTAGGTGCAGCCCTCGGTCTTATCCCTGGCTTCATCCAGGAGGGTTGGATCGATGGTAACGCTATCGCAGTATTCACAGCTATCGGTATGTGCTGGAGTGGTTACTTGAGCACTCACACCGCTATGCTCGACGCTCTTGGCTACCGCAAGCTCACATCTAAGGCTATCTTGGCACACACCGTGGGTGGTCTTGTTGCTGCAATCTCAGCACATTGGATCTTCTTGCTCTACACACTTGCATTTGGCACACCAGCAACATTCGAGGGTGGTGCTGACCGCTACACTACAGCATCATCGCCTGTGGTAATCGAGTTTGTTAGCGACAACCAGGTGAAAGTTGGTGACCGCGTATTTACCGATGAGGAGGGCGACACTCCAGAGGAGGAGGGCTCACTTGCTCACGTTATCAAGGATATGCTCATCAAGAACCACGAGATCGTTGAGGTTGTTGATGGTCAAAAGATTAACGCTGCCGACTTCATCGCTGCCGACAAGCTCCCAGCAGAGTCGCACGAGAGCCTTATGGAGGAGGTTCAGGCTGGTTTCAATATGTACTGCGACCACATTGCTAAGTCGAAGTATGGCCGCCCAGTAAGCGAGCTTACCGACGAGGAGAGGGCTGAGCTCAACGCAGTTATCCCATTCCAGTTTGAGCGTGCTCAGGCAGAAGAGGATATCGAGGCCGAGACTGAGGCTACTGCAGAGGCTGAGACGCCAGCACAGGAGTAATCCTACGAACATACAAACATTAAGGGGATGTCCGCATTGGACATCCCCTTAATGTTTGTATCATTACCAGATTTTCGTGACCTTGCTAGAAGTTAATGCCAAGGCCAACATAGACCGACTGATTAACCCTCTTGAAGTTCACATCCTGGCTATTAAACTGATATTCGCCACCCTGAGGACGTGGGTTAAGCATCAATGCCTGATAGCCAACCATTATATCGTACTTGAGCTTGCTCTCGGGCGTCTGGATACGCACACCAACACCACCCTCACCAAGAGCACCAAAACGCAAACCTTTATTGAATAGCACGTTAGTACCCACATTTAAGAAGTTGAATAGGCAGGTCTTTCGCTTGCCATAGAAGTAGCGGGCGGTAACGGCAATAGGCATAACTGTGTAGTTATACTGAATCTGAGCACCCATCTCGAGGCCGAGCTTCCAATGGTTGTTGATGAAGTAACCACCATTGAGCATCACATTGCCACCAAACTTAGCCTGTGCAGCATACGACTTAACGGCAGCATTGTTGTAGACCTTAGAGTAGATCATATCGTAAAACACAAGGTCGAAACGAGCCTCAGCACCCCACTCCCAACCCCCATATTCACGGGTCTTGCGAGCAATCTCCTCTGGTGTCTCACGACGCTTTGCCTCCGCCGTAGGCATTATCATCAACGCCGCCACAAGCAGCAAAATAGCCTTCTTCATAGTATCTGTTTTAATGGTTATAACGCTTCAAAAAACCGATTATTGTCTTACTGACTGCTCCCACGCCCAAGCAGCACGCAACGTCTCTTGCAGCTCACGCTCGGCACGCCAGCCGAGCTCCTCGTTGGCAAGTGTAGTATCGGCCCACACAGCAGTAACATCGCCCGCACGACGAGGTGCCACTCGATAGTTTAGTTTGAGGTTGTTTGCCTGCTCAAAGCCACGCACAAGTTCGAAGACCGAGACAGGACGGCCAGTGCCAATGTTAAATATCTCGTAACGCTCCTTGCTCTTACCCTCGACCATTCGCTTGATAGCCACAACGTGAGCACGGGCCAGGTCGACAACGTCGATATAGTCTCTTAGGCACGAGCCATCGGGCGTATCGTAGTCATCGCCAAAGATGCTAAGGCTCTCACGAATACCAGCCGCCGTCTGCGTGATATATGGCACAAGGTTGTTAGGCACACCGCGAGGCAGCTCACCAATGAGTGCCGAAGGATGAGCACCAATAGGGTTAAAATATCGCAGAGCGATACCATTTAAGCCCTCGCTTGCCAACACTGTATCTCGCAAGATATCCTCGGCCATCTGCTTGGTATTGCCATAAGGTGATGTGGCGGGCTTGCGAGGTGTAAGCTCAGTAACGGGCAGTGTGTCGGCATCGCCATAGACCGTTGCCGAGGATGAGAAGAGGATATTGTGACGACCAAACTCCTTCATCAGTTCGAGCACCGTAAGGAACGAATCAAGATTGTTGCGATAGTATTTTACAGGCTCGGCAACAGACTCACCCACAGCCTTATAGGCAGCAAAGTGAATCACCGAGTCAAACTCATAGCTCTCGAACACACGACGCATAGCCTCGCGATCGCAGCAGTCAGCCTCAATGAAGATTGGCTCTGTGCCAGTAATCTTGCGAATGCCCTCAAGCGACGAGCGATCGCTATTCGACAGGTTGTCGACGATGACAACTTCGTAACCAGCCTCGATAAGCTCTACGGCTGTATGTGAGCCGATATATCCGGCACCACCAGTAACCAATACTCTACTAACCATTATAATAATAATTGTTGATTCAATTTACAAAGATATGAATTAATCTCTAAATTGTAGCACATTTCGAGCCACAAAAATTTTGCAACAATAAAGTGCTGCGGCCAAGTATCGCAACTATACTCGACTGCAGCACGCTATTAACTATCAAGAGATGAAGAGTCTCCACCCCTCTTCGACATCCTCTCGCTTGGCCTTTGTGCCATTCTCGATCTCGGACATCGCCATAACAACGGGTATCATATCACGCTCCTTGCGAGTGTCGAGCGTCTCATGCTCGGCGATTCCAGAGTGCTCGGACACAAAGCGGATGTAGGCCTCGGTATGGTTCTCAACAGGTGGTGCCCAGCGAGAGATCATCGCACGTATGTTGCTTAGACCATAACGGCGGCGGTAGCTGTCGAGAAGTACAAACATAGCACGATAGCCATAGGCCATACTCTCAAACTGCTTGAAAGCTACATCTCGCGACGGGCGTACCTCACCCACGAAGCTACTTCGTGATTGACGAATATTGCCTGGATTACAGTTTCTTAGACCTCTACTCATCGCTCATTTTGATATTTAGTTTACGCTTAATCCACTGACCGAGCCACTCGAAGAGTCTCGAGTGGCTGATAGTCGCGGCATTCTCAACAAAGGACCATAGCTCCACGCCACACACAAAGCCTGTAAAGAGTTTGGCAAGGTTGAGCTCCATAAAATCGAGCACATAGCTATCGACTAGCCAGGTCATCACAATGCCCGTCACCACGAAGCATAGTTTGTAGACCGTACGCCACGCCTTGCGACTCTCCAGTCGCCACCTCTGGCCGCTACTTTTGGCAGCAGTGTAGGAGGCAAAGATACCCGTCACAAAGTCGATAGCAATGAACAACGAGGCGGTGATGATGAGTGGTGTTATGGGGCAGAGCAGGGCTGCCAGAGCGGCTATTAGGCCACTAACATATTTGGATAATATCGCCATAGATAAAGCAGTGATTTAAAGGGTTGTTTTGAGGATTATACTCTGCGTAGTCGTCGCTCTGGGCATTGAGGTGGTCGCTCAGACGACGTGAGAGGGTCGAGGCTTTACGCCTAAGGCTACCGAGCACCACACGAAGGCGGTCATTCTCGGCCGTAGAGAGGCTCTCGGAGTAGCTCTTAGAGATGCGTGTTGCAAGCAAAGGCTCAACAATATAGCGACACCACGCTGCCACTGCAGGCACAACATAGTCGCTACGAAGCGAGCTATAGCCTCCGCCGATAATTGCATCGTAGAGAGCGTCGCCCAAGATGGGTCTCACGTATCGAGTCTCAGCCTCGAGGATGTCGCTCTTGGTGATAACCTCCTTGTTAATAAGCTCCTCGGGGCTAAAGGCGAGGGCTTGAAGTTCAGCAATAGTTGTAAGTGTCTTCATTGTTACTCAAGTGACCGAAGGTTATATTTTGTAATCTGTGCAAGGAACAGCTGCTGGTTGGGATCGGTCTCGTCATAGTCGAGGCCATCGGCCTTACGAGCCTCCCAGACACGCATATAGAGGGGCTTGGAGCGTGTTGGCGGACGATTGATAATCTCGAGCGACGAGGCGTCGATGGCGAGCACCAAGGAGATGATTTCGCGAATAGGCTCAAGGAGCTGCTCCTGCTCCGAAAGAATCACCGTGTTGAGGGCAATCTCATACTCGTGGATGATGCGGTCTGTGGAGAATCCCGACGCATAGTCCAAGCCACTAAGCGAGCGAAACCACGAATGGGCAACAACGAGGTCCGACTCCGATTGGCTATGCAACGTCTGCCAGTCGCCATCCGATGTAGTGTCGATAGGGATAAATCGCGAGCTGTCGCCATCCTTACCATCACGCAGCACAAAGAGCACCTGACCAGGATTACCCGAGAACTTCTCCTCGGCCATACGCACCAATCTATCTGCCTCTTCCTCACTATCGACAGCACTATCGAGCATCATAACACCCGACAGTTGGAATGAGTTATCCAGGCGTGCAATATTCCAACGATCTGTCTTATAGAGAATTGCCGCAGCACCAAGACCTGCAATGTAGGGAGCCACACCATAGTGCGAGAACGTTGGCTCATAATCTTTATAGTGTACAACACTTCTTAATGTTCCATCTGCCTGCTCCTCGAACTGTGGGAAGAGTGGAAGTGTCGTAGCCTCCGACGAGCGATACTGACGCCAGTCGTGGTGCATTATGACGTGTTCCGAATCACGAGCCAAACGACAGGTCGAGGCATCGCGATGGTATAGCGAGAGGAACGTATGCGATGCATCGGTGACAACCTCCATAAAGGCATTTCCAAACATCGCCTCGTCGAGAGCCAGGCGTGCGATGACACTTCTGAGCGTCTCACCCGAGCCATTGGCGTGGCGGACAATATCGCCAAGTAGCGGTATCTCCTCGCTGTAGGCTATGCCCTTGCCAGCGATGTAGTCGGCCTTGTCGTTAATTATGCGGCGATGTGTCACCGAGCGACGTGCCATCGTCGAGAGGGCATAGGGCAGCATATTATCATCGCCCCAGAGCCACACCTTATCGTTCGACAACGTGCTACCCGACACCGAGCCAATAAGAGGCTCGGTGCGGTTGCGTGTAGCAGCGATGCGTGTTACTATCTTATCACAAGACATAGCTTTACACATTTAATTTAAACTACTCGAAATCGGCTGTTACGACCAACGACTCGTCGAGCACCTCGCAGCCGACCATAAAGATTGCTCGCTGGCGATTCTCCATAGCATCGGGGTTGTACCACATACGCACCTCCGAGCCTGGATAGTCGGCAGTGTTAACAGCAAGCACCAAGTTACGACGATCGGTCAAGAGGCAGATGCTCTGTGGCAGAGAGGTCTTTGCCAAGTGGTGCGACACACCCATATCAATGAGCTTGATGCCGTGGTACGAGAGCTCGCGACGACCAGTGCTAAGGTCGTTGTAGGCTGCATCCGAGCCACACGAGTCGAGATACTGCTCATAGGCGTCGTAGACATCTGTTGTAACCAAGAATACAAGATTACCATCGCCCTTCATCGCCTTGAGTTCGGGTGTTGCCGCACTCCACATAGCATTCAGTGTACGGATGATGTTATCCTTCTGTGGCTTAGTGCTTCCAAGTGCTGCACTTGCCACCTCTGAGCTATTCATAATCTTCTTGAGGAAGCCGTCGAACTTGTTATATGCCGAAGCCTCAACATCGCCAATCCACATCGTCACACGAAGGCTCTCGGCAATAGCCGCACGAAACATCTCGGTCTCGGCAGCCTCGAGTTCGGTGCCAGTCAAGTCGTCGAGGTTGACATCGGCACGAGCGACAATCTGCTCATATACCTGCTGGAAGTAGTCCGCTGCCGAGTAGCCAACTTCTGCCTTCACCTTATGCAACTCGATTGTCTTCTGCACTCGCTCTGCAGAGTCGCCACCCTGCCAGCCAGCCTCATACTCCTGCAAGATGTCGGCACGAGGGCTCCAGAGCTGAATGGTTGTTGGCACCGGCATATTGTAGAGCATACGGATACCGAGCTGCTCAGCACTCTCGCCAGCAACGATTGGGCGGAAGAAGATTGTCTCAAGGTCACGACCAGTATAGGTCTTTGTGTTTTCAATAAGTCCCATAATTAGTTCTGTTTTAAAGGTTTATTTAATTAGGTTTTGGGGGAAATTTAGGTCTATTTTGACTCTTTAGGTAGGTAAGTTGTTTACGTTGCAGCTATCTGGATTTGATTAGCTGAGCATCACGCTCGTAGGCCAGGCTTCGGGCATCGTGACACTCGCTGAGTGGCGAAGGATCTTGCACCGAGCGAAGCTCTGTGGGCTTAGCACCCTTCTGCCCCTCGTCGAGGGTAATTTTCGAGGCAGAAGCCTCCACCGTGTTTTGCGGCACTACACGCGAGATGTAGTTGATGTCATCCTCGACATAGGGTTCGCTCTCCGACTCGATGCCGAGCACCTTGAGCAGAGCCTTGACACCCTGCTTCGTACGCTCCACAATGGTCTTCTCTTCGCTCTTACCCTCGGCACTTCGCGAGACATAGCCATCTACCAAGCCCTCAGCAATAGCCTCGTCGGGTGATAACCAGCGGCCACGACCGCCATTTGCCGACATAAGCTCTGTAATCTCCTCGACGCTGCGTCCCGAACGCGAGGCATAGACCTCTGCGATGCGAAGATCTGTCTGACGAAGCATCTCGACCTCGGCCTGTAGCTCCTCAGCATTACCCTCTGTGGAGCACAACGACTTGTGAATCAGATAGAGCGACGTGGAGGCGATCTCGCGGCAACCATCGCTTGCTGCCTGTGCCACGATGGTAGCTGCTGAGGCAGTATATCCATAGCAGCGTGTTGTGACGTGGGCACCAGTCGATCGCAGAGCCTCGTAGATGAGCAGGGCATCGTTCACATCGCCACCAGTCGAGCGGATATTTACCACGATGTGCGAGTTACGAATGTCGGCGATGCTCGCCACGCACTCTTTGAATCGCTCGTAAGTGGCCACACGGCTCTCGGGGTTGTCGAACTGCCACTCTTCGCTGAGACCAATAGTGCCCTCAATGTCGATTACGGTGCAGTCGACCTCGTTTTTAATCTTGATGTGTGGGTTCATTGTTGAAAAGTTTGATTTTTGTTTGTCGACCTCATATACCGCCTCGCGTGCCGAGGAGTAGGAGCAGCAAAACTCTGATGCTGCCTGCTCCATAGCACTGCAGCGGCCAAACCCCTGGCTTCGCAGAGTATCGACATAGCGATGAATTGCTCTCGCACGCAGCTTTGACCAGGCGACAAAATTGTGCTTTACAGCTACTCCGATAAGGCGTTCATATCGACGCAAAGGGCGAGGCAGAGAGCCTTTCAAGGTCTGCCAATGGGGATTGCTTGAGATCATTATTATATACTGATTTTTAATATGTTAGTCGGTTGTCTGGCGGCGAAATAGACAGGTGGCAACGCCGCTAAGTGGGTCATAGTGCTCGATACTCCGAAGGGTATAGAGCGATGCAGCACCCTCAATCTCGAGTCGGAAGCGTGAGCGAATCGAGAGGCTCTCGTTATTCGGGTCAAATAGCGATACATAATCGGCCACGGGAAGCAATATTTTACACCTGAGCAGGCCTCGTAATGCAATCTCCTCGAGTTCCCTATCGTGGTAGCGGTGTAGGCCCTCGCATCCATCACGATCCTCAAAGCAGAGGGTCTCGCCCATAGCCTCACTATGAAAGGCTGCGTAGGGGTAGCTATTTGTGGAGGTGTGGGCTGTCCACTTCTCATCTACGGGCAGCGTCCGCATACCGTGGTAGAGCACCACGCGAGGCTCAACATAGTCTCGCTCAACTACGGACTCTCTATCACCCACAGTGAGTACCTCAGCAGAGGGCACAGAGCCTATGTAACCTGAGAGTGAGAGTGTTGGCAGGAATAGAGGGTTGACACTACTATGTGTCCCCTGCTTGGTAGCAAAGCTGGCAAACTCCTTAGTCCACACGTCGAACTCCTTGTCGCTCACGCTATTTTGGCGAGAGACCACTCCATCGCTACCTCGATACATAAGCCTCACACGCTCGAAGCTCTCTGGAGCACCCTCCACAATGCTCCACTCACCATCTATCTGTCGATCTCTGAAGTCGACAATGTTGCCCGAGAAGAAGTCGTCGTAGGGCTCTATGACGATAGTTCGAGATGGCTCATAGGTGTATACGCAGAGGTTAAACATCTGAGCTAAAGCCTCAACAAGACATTGCTCGGTAAATGGGTGGTGAGCCACATCAGCAAACGTAATTGTATCGCCATAGCCCACACTTTGGCTAAATATCGGTCTAAGGCTGCAGCCGCTACGAAGCGTAAGCTGCTGCCCCTTCTCAGCACCCGAGAAGGCTATAGAGTCGAAATTCGTGGTCGACTTTGCCGAGAGCTCGTGATAAGGCGTTCTCACCAGCAGCTCGACATCGCGTGTACCACACTCCTCTACAAAGCCATTGTAGAGTGCCCAATCTCCCGAATAGAGTGCATAGAACGATGCTCCTGGAAGCTTGACGTAGAGACGTGTCTGACTTGGAACACCCTTAGGTGTCACAACCTCGCTAATACGACCACTGACCTCTCCAATATCCGAGAGCATATAGCTGTTGTTCGCATCGTAGTCGAATATAAAGAGTTTGTAAGCAATGTTTGGCTTCAACATCTTCGACTGGTCGGTATAGGGATTCTCAAGCTTCAGCTCCACCTGGCAACCAGCACCGAGATATATACGATCAAAGCCTCGAAGCGTACTACGCGACATTATTCGAAAGTCTGTGGTATAGCGAATCTTATACTCATAGGCAACGCTAATATTGCGTGGTGGCGTGAATAGCGGCCTGCCATTTTCGAACCTAAGAGCACCACCATTGCTATAGGCATCGGCGAGAGTGTTTCCCTCATCATCTACTGCCGAGGCATCAACACTATCTACAATAGCACCTACGCTTGTCGAGGAGAGTGGGTTGCTGGCATAGACATAACCACTACTATTTGCCTTCGCCGAGGTGGTAATGGTTCGATAGGCCTTGAAGCCCATAGCCCTCTCTGCAGCCTCGACATCGACCTCGCGATAGGCACCACTCATCATCAGTTTCTGAGCCAAAGGGCTCTCCAACCAGCTACTCTGGATGCTATACCCAGCCCTTGTGGCCGTAGAGTGTAACAACTCCGCAACTGATATAAACGGATGATAATCGGTGGGCATCAGCACTCGCTGAGCACCCCATAGGCCCGAATCTTGAGGCATAGGGTAGCTGTCGCGTTGCAGCGGCAACATACGAATTGCTCGCTTGCCACTCCACGACTGCTCGATATCGTGCAGGGTCATACTTAGCGAAGCCTCGACTGCCGACTTACCAAGCTCTGTCGTAGCAATCATATCGGCCCAATCTGAGCCTCCACAACGAATCTTGAGGCGATAGTAGGAAACTGCGTTCGAATGCTCCGTAGCAAGAAGCGTGGCTTGTCCCTCAAAAAAGAGAATACCATCAAACTCCAAAGAGGCAATGTGCAGCTCATCGTTGAAACACTTGCCACGATGTAGGTCCGAAGCGTAGCTAAACACCCTGTCACTATCTGCTGTCGAGAGCACCTCAACCTCGACACTGACACCACTACGCCACGCCTCAACAGAGCGAAGTCTTGATGCATCATAGGGTGGCAGCTCCAGCTTATTGCTTCGCAGCGGTAGCTCAACGCCATCTACTCGCAAAACTATCATAACAGAGCACCCCCTTTCCACTCCTCGACAAGATCAAAAGTTAGCTGACGCAACCTGCCACTCGAGTTGTACTCTACGCCACGCCTATCTATTCGTACTGGGTGCAACGAGCCGGAACAAAACTCATAGACATAGGGTGAGAGGAGTAGCTCTGAGAGCTCGTCGAGACGCTTCTCAGACTCAAGAGCCGAGCAGAGGCGTACGCGGTGGGTTGCCTCACGGAGCTTTGCCACCTCACCACACGATGCTGATAGAGTATCAACCGTAACACTGCGGGCAATCGGTAGGCTATGTGGGAAGCTATAGCTCTCAACACCACCCCAAGGGTTACGCCAAAGCAACTGCCGCGATTGAGGGCTACACTCGACAATTTCGTAGCGAAGGGATGGACCACTCATCGATTCGCTGCTAATGTTTACAACAAAGTGCGTTGCATCATCAGGGAAATTAGCAGTAGGAATCACCACGTCGACAATATGATTATAGGACGAAAAACGCAAGTTGTGCTGCACGCGACCCTGGGGTCTAAATATAGTCATTACGATATTGAGCCTTGCTGGTGCAAATAGCGAGAAGATGGTCATATCGCCACGAGCAACGCTGTTTTCATGAGGCACCCTACTCACACATGTCAGCCGCGAAGCATCAAAAGATTGGGGGACAAATAGTTGCGAAGGTGACTCAATACCATTTACTATGACTGTGATATGCTTTGCAACCTTCGAATCTACGATTGCAATAGCACCACTAAATTCAACTCGTGGGTAGTACTGCGAGCGAAGATAGGGGGCGATGTCAATCTCAGCTGCCGCTACACCGTAGAGACGCTTTGTCGCTATCTGCTCACCACTATCATCATCACGAATCTCAACCAGCAAATCTGTCGTCGAGCCATCGTCAGTTGCGAAGCTGTAGATGAGCGGCCCTTGCCACGAAGAGCCCTTTGTGGGAAGTGAAATAAATCTCATAATATTAAATAGTTTAACTTTGTAAGTCTTGATACTCTATCACCCTGCCGAAGAGTGAGCGTGTTCAGAATATCATTAGATTATTGGAATGTTTATAACTCTGTAGAAAGGTGTTGAAAACTGTTAATAACACTATATATATCACTATGTCTCTTTATGTTATTAATGTTTACAACAGAGGAGCTATGCAACTTAGTTTAGCCTTTATGCTGGCAGTATTGTTGTCGTTTGACAGTGCAAATATACAACAGAAAAAAGCCGTTGTCAAGAGTTTTAGTTAAATATTTTTACCAAAAATTTTGGAAATGAGTTAAATCATTTAATAATCAACACCTTAGCCACAGCACCCATTTATTGGCCCGACAACCCTACATTCGCAACAGGCAATTGCGTGCGGAGGCTCGAAATCGAGACCAAAAGTGCAAAAGAGACTACTGCGTAGACTATAAATCAAAAAAAATCGCTATATTTGCACGCAAATAAATAATTCATAAGAAGAGTAAAGCATTATGGCTGATAATTCAATATTGATTCGTCTCGACGGCCTACGCCTCAAGTACGAGGAGATTGGTCAGAAGTTGACTGACCCTGAGGTGATTGCCGACGTAAAGCAGTTCGTTCAGCTCACCAAGGAGTACAAAGAGCTTGAGCCTATCATCGAGACATCGGAGCGTTTCCGCACTGCGGTAGCCAACCTCGCCGAGGCAAAGGATGTGTTGGCAAATGAGAAGGACGAGGAGTTCCGCGAGATTGCTCGCGAGGAGATCTCAACACTCGAGCCCGCTATCGAGAAGATGGAGGAGGAGATCAAGCTTCTTCTCATCCCTAAAGATCCTCAGGACGACAAGAACGCCATTGTCGAGATTCGTGGTGGTACCGGTGGCGACGAGGCAGCTATCTTTGCTGGTGACCTGTTGCGTATGTACACCAAGTATATCGAGTCGAAGGGCTGGCGTTACGAGATCACCTCAGCATCTGATGGTGCTGCAGGTGGCTACAAGGAGGTTGTCCTCAAGGTTACTGGCCAGAGTGTATATGGCACATTGAAGTATGAGTCAGGTGTTCACCGCGTGCAGCGTGTGCCTCAGACCGAGACTCAGGGTCGTGTACACACCTCTGCAGCCTCTGTAGCAGTACTTCCCGAGGCTGAGGAGTTCGATATCGAGATCTCGATGAACGACATCCGCAAGGATATCTTCTGTGCATCGGGTCCTGGTGGTCAGTCGGTAAATACTACCTATTCGGCTATCCGTCTTACCCACATCCCTACAGGTATCGTCGTGCAGTGCCAGGACCAGAAGTCACAGCTCAAGAACTTCGACAAGGCGTTCGAGGAGTTGCGTACACGTGTCTTCAACCTCGAGTACTCGAAGTATCTCGACGAGATTGCATCGAAGCGTAAGACAATGGTCTCTACTGGTGACCGTTCGGCAAAGATTCGTACCTACAACTATCCACAGGGTCGAATCACCGACCACCGTATTAACTACACTATCTACAACCTCTCAGCCTTTATGGATGGCGACATCCAGGATGTCATCGACCAGCTCATCGTGGCCGAGAATGCTGAGCGTTTGAAGGAGAGCGAGTTGTAGGCGAAGGGACAAGATTGTTTACTTTATACAAAACTCAAAGAACGACCTGTCCTCACTGGGCAAGGTCGTTTTTTGTTTTAACCATCGAATTATGAAGAGAGCTATCATACTCATCGTCGCAATGTTACTCACACTTGGCAACGCCTTTGCCGACTATCCAGAGCGTAGCACCGAGGCTAAAAAGGCTGGCAAGAGGCTCACAGTCAAGGAGTGGAAGACAACCCCTAACGGAAAGAACAAGTGGGTCGACCACATCGAGGTCTACGATGCTCAGGGGCAGCTCATCGAGGAGAGTGAGTACAGCGACTACGGCCGCAGCCTCGCCTGGCGTTCTGAGTTCTTCTACAACGCAAAGGGGCAACTCGAGAAGGAGATAGTCTACAACGAGCATAATAAGGTCTCGAAGGTGCGTAAGTATGAGTACGACAGCAACGGACGTTGCATCCGTCGCCTGAACTATGGTGCTAACGGCATCCTCAACTCATACCGACAGTTCGAGTTTAGCTTCGAGTAGCTGCAATGACTCACAACTTGACATACGAAAAGCTCAACACACTGGAGCAGTGGCAGCGAATGCGAACAATCACGCTCAGCGAGATGCGTAGCGTGAAGCTTATGAACCGCATCGACACGAAGTATGTGCTCTCCTACGACGAGGTACTCAGGCTCATCGAGACTGCTGCCGACAACGACTACTTCGTGCAGATTATCGACGGCGTTCGTGCCTGCCGCTACGAGACCCTCTACTACGACACTGCCGAGCGTGAGATGTTTGTCCAGCACCACAACCGCAAGCTCACACGCCAGAAGCTTCGTACACGCACCTATGTCGAGAGTGGTATAACATTCTTCGAGATAAAGAACAAAAGCAACCGCGGCCGCACCAAGAAACGTCGCACAGAGATTGAGCCTCGGGCCTTTACGTCGTTTGCCAGCTCTTGCAGGGCCACTGAGCTACTTGCTCAGTACTCGCACTACACCCCCGACGATGTTTGGCCTGCACTCACAACACACTTTACTCGCATCACGCTTGTAAACCCTAAACTCACAGAGCGAATAACAATCGACCTGGAGCTCAGCTACGAGGATCTACGCAGCCACACCAAGGCCTCAATTCCCGAGATGGCAATCGTGGAGATCAAGAGCAACGGCAATGTAGAATCACTCACAAAGCGAATACTTCGCGATATGCGTATCCCCACGCTCAAGGTGAGTAAATACTGCCTCGGCACAACGCTCACCGTAGATAACATCAAGCATAACCGCTTTAAGGAGAAGATTAGAAGAGTTGAAAAACGACTAAACAGATAGAACTATGATACGTTTTGATGGAGAGGGAGTAAATCCCGACTTGTACGACGCCGACATCGCAGCACTCACAGGCAGCAACGGCGAGGTGGGAGCAACAATGCTCGGCATTCCAATTTGCGACTCTCAGTCGGTGCTTCAGCTCTGCCTGCAGTTTGTCATCAACTTAATAGTATGCTTCGTCATAGTTCGATACTTCTACTACCCCAAGAGCCGCCGCAAGGACTTTGCAGTAACCTTCGTACTCTTCTCCACGGCAGTATTCTTGCTCCTCTTCTTTATGAAGAGCGTGGGTACTGATGTGAGCATAGGCCTTGGTCTGTTTATGATCTTCGGTATTATGCGTTACCGCACCGAGATGGTTCCCATTCGCGAGATGACCTACCTTTTTCTTACCATCGCTACTGCGGTGATTAATGGTAGTAATCTTATGGTTTCGTATGTCGAACTACTCCTTGCCAACCTCCTTGTTATTGGCGTATTGGCAATACTAGAGGGTGTTGTTATGCGTGGTCGCAGTGCAACACACCTTGTCTGCTACGAGCGTATCGAACTCATACGCCCTGAGCGTCGCGAGGAGCTTATCGCCGACCTCGAAAACCGCCTCGGACACAAGGTCAACCGTGTTGACATAGGCAATGTTGACTTTCTGCGTGACGTAGCCTTCATCAAGGTACACTACACCCCTGGTCACGACGAGGAGCCTATGACCGAGCCAACTATGAAGATTAACGAAAAGAACTCTTTTAACGCCTAAACGACTATGACAAAACGAATTATATCGACCTTAGCACTGCTCTTTGCAATCTACACACTATCGGCCCAGGAGCCACAACCAGGAGTTGTCAACAGCAACGACTTCCGCGGACGTGTGGAGGGTGCTTTCGAGTGGGAGTTTGCCAAGGACCTTAGCTTCGAGGCCGCTGTGCAGATGCGTCTCAAGAGCGACTTCTCGACCGTTGACCGCATACAGACGAGCGTGGGTATCACATACGAGCCTATAAAGTACTTCAACTTTGGTCTCGACTATATCCTCATCAATGGCCACGACGTTGAGGGCTGGGACTCTCCTCGCCACCGAACAAACATCAATGCAGAGGGCGTTGTGAAGGCTGGACGTTTCGAATTCTCGCTACGTGAGAGACTACAGACCACGTTCCGCACAGACTCCGTAAACCGCTACGAGAAGATGAATCCCGAGATTATGCTTCGCTCGAAGCTCACAGTGTCGTACAGCATCCGTCACTCTCGCTGGACGCCATACATCCTCTTTGAGCTCAACAACACGCTTAATGCACCTAAGGTTGTCAGCAACTACAAAACCGACCCTCTTGCTTGCGACAACTACGTGGCTCGCTATCGTGCAGGTGTTGGTGCTAAATTCAAGGTATCGAAGAAGCATCGCTTAGATTTCTACTACTACTTCGACTACAACCGCGGATATGACATTGGCTATAGGGCGAATAAGGGCACTCTCAAAGAGTATTTCCAAGAGAATGAGTACCGCCATATCTTCGGCATATCATACAAATTCAAGCTATAACAATGCGACATCTCCTCCTTGTCATAACACTCCTCCTAGGCACGAGCCTCACGCTTAGTGCTCGAGGACCTATGTACGTTGTAAATGGCACTATCGTCGAGAGCATCGACCATATTGCCCAGGAGGATATCGAGCGTATAGACCACCTTCCTGCCGACGACGAGACCATCGCTAAGTGGGGTCTCGAGGCATCTGAGGGAGTGATACTTGTCACGCTTCGCTACGACACCCCCGCACACTTCAGTTATGAGGAGGTCGACAACTTCACCACCTACCTCATAAAGAGTGTACGCTGGAGCGACAAGATGGAACCCGAACGCGTCTCGTTACGCATTACCGTTGATAGCGAGGGACGTGCCTCAATAAGCAAGGTGCTGCAAGCCACCTCACGCCAATTTTTGAAGCGTGTAGAGTCGGCCATCAACCAGGCTCCACTGTGGACTCCCGCTATGCGTAACGGCAATGCTGTGGAGAGCACACACCTTATAAACCTGCTTCTACCTGAGGGCGAGAGCCTCCCCGTAGAACGAGGAGTAATACTTCTTTAAACGCTATGTACGAGCCATTTAACATAGAGACCTCCGCAGGTGAAAGCCTCTCGCTTCTCGATCTGCAGCGTATGGTGCGAGCGACTCTCGAGAGCCGCTTTGAGGAACCTATGTGGCTGCGTGCCGAGATCTCGGAACTCAAGGTCAATCGCTCAGGGCACTGCTACCTCAACCTCGTGGAGAAGGGCGAGGGCAGCGGAGCACCGCGTGCTGAGGCTCGTGCAGTTATTTGGCGTTCGGCCTATGCGGCAATCGCCCCAAAGTTTGAGGTTGCCACCGACCAACCACTCACAGCCGGCATAGCCGTACTTGTACGTGTCATAGTCACCTACCACGAGGTATATGGTTTCTCGCTTCAGATTATCGACCTCGATGCAGGCTACACGCTTGGCGAGGTGGAGCGTCGTCGTCGCGAAACCATTGAGCATCTAAAGAGTGATGGTGTATGGGATATGAACCGCGAGTTAAGCTTAGCACGACCAACACTTCGCATAGCAATCATATCGAGTGTAACAGCCGCTGGTTTCCAAGATTTTAGAGAGGAGATATCACGCTCGTACTACTGCTTTAAGCTAACTCTCTTCGAGAGCCTGATGCAGGGTGATTCTGCCGAGCATAGCATCATCAATGCCCTAACGGCAATTGCTGAGCGTGAGAATGAGTTCGACGCTGTAGCCATCATTCGTGGAGGCGGCTCAACAAGCGACCTTGCCCTCTTCGACTCCTACATAATAGCTACCTACGTGGCTCAGTTTCCCTTACCAATCTTCACAGGTATTGGCCACGACAAGGACGTAAGCGTTGTCGATATGGTTGCCCACACCTCGTGTAAGACCCCTACAGCCGTAGCGACAACACTTGTCGAGATATTGGACTCAGAGATGGCCTTAGTCGAGGATTATGCACTGCGTCTACGTGATAGTGTTATTGCACGTATCAACCAAGAGCGACTACGCCTCGAGCGTCAGGGCAACGACCTTGTACGCTCCTCAACGCTCCTTGTGAGTGGTCTTCAACACCGCCTCGACACCCTTGACGAGAGCATTGCCTCCGAGGCACAACGCATCATCCAAAACGAGGGACAGCGTCTCGACTCCCTACGCGAGATTATCGAGAGCCACAACCCCGATAACATTCTTCGTAGGGGCTTTGCCATAGTGCGTGACGATAAGGGACGAGCCGTCAACATAGGCAATATTGCCGTCGGCTCGAACGTTAATATAGAACTTGCAGACGGAGGCTTTACAGCCGAGGTACGAGATAAAAAACAAAAGAGAAAGAGATGTCAGCAAAGAGAGTAACATATGCCGAGGCAATGGCCGAGGTCGAGAAGATTCTTCAACGCCTACGTTCGGGCGAGATTAGCGTCGACGAGCTATCGAGCGACGTGGCACGTGCCACACGCCTTATCGCCGAGTGCCGCAAGATTCTCTGCCGCACCGAGGCAGAGGTTGAGCGACTTATAAACCCTGAGAGCAAAGATGAAACATCTGATTCGTCTAATTCTTAACCTCTTTCCCCGTAAGTTCTTGCAACGCATTGCCTCGTGGGCAGTGCCTGTCGCGGGACTCTTCTACGTGGGACGTGGTCGCGAGTGCCCTATGTGTGGTGCTCGCTATCGCCGCTTTATGCCATACGGCTATGTCACCTCACGCGAGGATGCCCTCTGCCCTCGCTGCTTGTCGTTAGAGCGTCACCGTATGATTTGGCTATGGTTAGAACGCCACACCAACCTCTTCGAGAGCCGCCCTCGATTGCTACACATAGCCCCCGAAGAGTCGCTTATGCGTCACTTTCGCAAGCTCTACGGCTCTACCAACGACTACATCACAGCCGACCTCGAGTCGCCACTGGCTGACGAGCACTTCAACGTCGAGAGCATACCTATGAAGGATGCGTCGTTCGATGTCATCATCTGCAACCATCTTCTCGAGCACGTCGACGATGACCGCAAAGCTCTCAGCGAGCTATATCGCATACTACGCCCCGGAGGTTGGGGCATACTCCTTGTTCCTGAGGATCGTAGTCGTGAGACAACGTTCGAGGATAACTCGATCACCGACCCTAAGGAGCGTACCCGCCTCTTTGGCCAATACGACCACCGCCGAGTATATGGTCGCGACTACGACGATCGTCTTCGCGATGCAGGCTTCGAGGTTGAACGCATCAGCTTTACAGACGAGCTCAACGAGTGGGAGCAACGACTATATGCCCCAGGCAAGGATGACTTGGTGGTTGTTCGCAAGAGCGTAGCCGAGAATAGTATAACTTAACAACTCAGCACAATGGACAACGTACTACAACGATATAAGACTCTGCGTGAGGTGGTTGCCCACCACTTCTCGGCACACTCACAGCAGATGGTCGACCACGCACTTATATTTGCAGCAGAACATCTCGAGTCCGAGTTCCGCTACGACTCAACACCACTCCTTGACCACGGTGTGGGTGTTGCCCACATAGCGATCGAAGAGATAGGCTTGGGCCGCAACTCGACGATTGCCGCTATCGTACACGATGTGGTGCGTATCGCTATGCAGCACCACGACGCTGCACTCGACCAGATTACCACCACAATACGCAAGGAGTATGGCGAGGAGGTTCTCGGCATCGCTGTTGCACTATGCAAAATATCGGACATCAAGCTCAAAGCCTCAAAGGAGCAGGCTTCGGACTTTCGCGATATGATTGTCTCCTACTCTGAGGACCCACGCGTCATACTCATCAAGCTCGCTGACCGCCTCGAGGTGATGCGTACACTCGACATCTTCCCCGAGAAGAAGCGTCGCACGAAGAGCTGGGAGAGCCTCAACCTATATGCACAGATAGCCCACAAGCTCGGCCTCTATAGCATCAAGAGCGAACTCGAGGACCTCTCACTGAAACACCTTGAGCCAGAGGCCTACAACCATATTGTCCACGAACTCAAGGAGAGCGAGGCGGAGCGTATGGCCTTCATCGAGAGGTTCTTGGAGCCTGTACGCCAGCTTCTCGATCGCGACGGCATACACTACCACATCAAGAGCCGCACAAAGTCGGTATTCTCCATCTTCCAGAAGATGCGTAAGCAGAAAGTCGACTTCAAGGGTGTCTACGACATCTTCGCCCTAAGAATCATCATCGACTGCCCAGTGGAGAGGGAGAAGGCCCAGTGTTGGACCGTATATTCGCACGTTGCAAGCCTCTATATGCCCAATCCCGACCGTATGCGTGACTGGATATCAATTCCAAAGAGCAACGGCTACGAGTCGTTGCACACCACAGTATTGTGCGAGGGTGGTCGATGGGTCGAGGTGCAGATACGTACTGAACGTATGGACGAGGTTGCCGAGCGTGGTATTGCAGCCCACTGGCGATATAAGGGTGTCAAGCAGGGTGGTATGGGTGCCGAGGAGTGGCTCGGACGTCTGCGTGAGCTTCTCGAGGATACCACCTCTGAGTCTATTGCCCACCGCTTCGAGGCTAAGCCTGCGTCGGGCGAGATATTTGTCTTCACCCCCTCGGGCGACATCCGCAAACTATCTGAGGGTGCAACAGTTCTCGACTTTGCATTCGACATACACACCTCGTTGGGCTCTGCCTGCGTGGGTGGTAAGGTTGGAGGGCGTGTGGTGCCTATCAAAGAGCAGTTGCACAATGGCGATATCTGCGAGGTGCTCACACGCAAGGATCAGACGCCTAAGGCCGACTGGCTCAATATATGTGTCACGTCGAAGGCCCGCTCACGCATTCGTGCCTATCTTCGCGAGGAGCGACAGAAGCACGCACGCCTTGGCCGTGAGGAGCTCGAGCGAAGACTCAAGAACTGGAAGATTGATATCACCATCGACGAGGCTGTGGCATATCTCTCAAAGCACTTCAAGGTGCGTCGAGGCATAGAGTTGTATATGCTCATTGCCGACCAGAAAATCGACCTTCTCGGCATCAAAGAGGTGCTGCAGCGTTGGCTCTCTGGCGAGGCTGACGAGGAGCGTCGCCAGGCAGCAGCCGAGATTGAGCAGCGTAAGGCACGACTTCGCGAGGAGCGTGGCGAGACAACACCCCAACGCTCGAGCGATGCACTTATCATTGACGAGAAGATCGACAATATCGAGTATAAGTTTGGTCGCTGCTGCAACCCTATCAAGGGTGATAGCGTCTTCGGCTTTATAACCATAAATGCTGGTATCACCATCCACCGCAACGACTGCCCTAATGCTCGTCGTATGCGTGAACGCTACCCATATCGCGTTATGGAGGCACGCTGGAGGGAGGATGCACAAGGGGCCTTTAGAGTCACTATTGGTATCTCAGCAGCCGACATTCCGGGCCTTGCAACAACGATTATGGACGTGGCAAGCAAGGAGCTAAAACTCTCGGTACGAGGCATCAACTATATGCCTAAGGGCGATGGCACGGCCACAGCACAGCTTGTTGTCGAGGTTACGGGAGCAAACATTGTCGATATGCTGCTACACTCTTTGCGACGTGTTAAGGGCGTGAAGAATGCCTATAGAATTAATTGATACTTAACCCATACAGCTATGAATTTTGAAAACATCCGTTGCCCCTGGGGCGACAATCTCAAGAGCTGTGCCATCACCGTTGCCGACCTTGATGGCGTGGTGCTCTACCAGAACAAACGCTCCATTGAGGTGAATGGCGATGTGCGTGGCAAGTCGATGATACCCTGCCACTCAGCACGCTCACGCGAGATTATCAACCGCCTTATCACCAATGCTGAGATCAACGCCTATACCATCGAGAAGCGTGGTCTGCGTAAGCTCATCTATCAGGCACCCTGGTTCGAGTCGGGCGAGGTTGCAGGCCTTGTGGAGTTCTCGTTAGAGATTCCGGAGAGTATGCCTCACTACGTCAGAGAGTAGTGGCCATAGGCACAAAGCAAGAGGGGTTGTCCAGCAATAATACGGACAACCCCTCGTTATGTTAGAGGGCAATACCCTACTCCTCAGTCTGCTCATCAGCCTCTGTAGGGAGCTTAAACTCTGTGAAGCCAGCCTCGACGAGGATGTTATACCACGCGAAGCACTTCTTCATATCTGACACGTGAACACGCTCACGATCGTACTCTGGTAACACCTTAGCGAACTCCTCCTTGATCTTCTCTGGCGACTCCTTATGAGAGATAGCCTGCTTACCCTCAGTGTAGTTCCAGATGTTTGTGAAGACATCAGCCAAGGCGATATCCTCGCCCTCGGTGAACATCGAGATCTCGGTAAGAGCACTTACTCGCGATGTTGCAGCAGCGTTCATACGCTTACCATCGATCAACGACTCTACGATAACGCCACGCATCGACTGAGCCACAAACTTATACAAACCTGGCTGGCCAGCGATAGCCAAAATATCCTTCAATTCCATAGTTTTGAGTATCTATTAAATGTTCTTTAGTTGTTTTCTTAAAACGATTAACGACGCAAAGGTAATTATTTTTCGCTAAATTGCTATCCTCTCGCGGGTAAAGTTGAGGTCAAGTCTTCGCCAATCTCTTGACCGCGACACTATGTTAGCTACCTCTGAGGTATCGACTGAGCCTTAACCTTGAAGAAGTTCATCGACGAGCCAGCATCGAGGATACGGTAGTCGTAGATGTTACCCCAGCCGGCAGGACGATCCTTAATCTCGCAATCCTCCTCAGTGTCGTTCTCGACATAGTCACGAATCATCGCGTGCCAACCATTGATACGATCAATCGAATACTGATAGTAGAAGAGGTTATTTTCTGGGGCAATAAGCTCGTTAAGTGCTTCGACATAGATCTTACGATAGTCCTCAAACTTGAGAATCTTACCAATAAGTGGCGAGACATCGGTGTTTCCCCAATTTAGAGGATCTTGACGTCCTGAGTCGCTCTGCACACCGCAATTGAGCGACGTTCCTAAGGTGTTGTCGTAGTCGTACGGAATAAAGAAGAATTTGTAGTTATGCTTATCCGACGAGTTGAAGTAGATGTAGAAGTTGTTCTGGTTGTTCCAGTAGTCGTCCCACATACCTACAACGACATTCACAGCATAGGTTCTCAGAAGCAGACGCACATCACATACCGAGGCTATCCAGTCGTGGAAATCCTTGCCTGTACGCTGCGTTACATTCTTCATAAACTCTATGAGCTGCGCCTTTGCTGCCTCGAAGTTCTCGGTATTAGATTTGAGCTCGTAGGTGTACGCTGCCCCTGAGTCATCATCGAAATATATCGATCCTGAGTCGAGTTTATTATAGTTGAGGTTAGCTCCCCAGCCACACTTCCAGAGGTTGTGCTTGTGGTCGCCAAAGAGCTCCTTACGCTTCTTTACAAACTTATCGTCGATAGCCTCAATCTGCTCATAAACACCGTAGTATGCAGGCTTCGAGTCACCCTCAACGTGAATCCATAAGCGGCAATAGGAGCTGTATGGGGCTGTCCAGATGCCAAATCGGCGGAAGAGGTCGTAGCAGTACAACTCACGACAGTAGGCACGGTCGTCCTTGTGCCACTTGAGGTGGAGCTTACGCACGTTGTGCAGCTCGTGAGCATCATCCTTCTGATACTTACGCAGGTTTACCATAAAGTGGCAGTGGTGCCAGTCGGCATTATCCCTCTTGTGCTGCTCGCCACCATTACCCTCAGGTCGACGGCGTGAGGTGTTACCACGAAGACGCAATCCGGCATCCTTGAAGTTGTGCGTCTCGCCCTTGGATTTGTACTCCACGTCGCAGTGAATATAGAGATTGGTATTGCTATCGCGGTCATAATCCGTAAGCAGTTGGTTCCACTCCTCTTGGCTTACTGTGATACGAATCTCTGGGAGGTTGTTCATATCGAATACCCAGTCGAGCTCACCTGCTGCCCACGAGGTGTTGGGATAGTCGCCATTTCCCGACTGCGAGCCGTTGCCCGAGCCACTGTCCTCCCCTGAATCTTTGTCGTCATCTGGGTTAGTAGTGCTATTATCAGATGAGCCAGGGAATACAGGGACTATATCTTCTGTACACGCTACAAAGCATAGTCCACAAACTAAAAGTGTAAATATTACGTTTGCAACTCTCCTCATAATGAGCTAATTTTGGAGCAAAGGTATTAAAAATTATCAATAATATACCAGCCTACGCCTTTACATCGTAGCTTGATGGTGCTTGGTATATCTTAATTTCGAAATATGGAGCCAGTGCCACAACATATGAGATAATCTCGGCTTGAAGATTCTCATAAGCCACCCAGTTGACATTTCGCGAGAAGCAGTATAGCTCGAGCGGCAAGCCCCACTGCGTTGGCTGCAGCTGGCGTATCAAAACAAGCATATCTGTGTTCACTCGTGGATGATTTGTGATGTAGTTCGTAAGCGTACGAGTAAAGAGATCGAGATTAGTGACCGTACTACCCTCCTCAGACTTTGTTGCAATACCTTCGATAGCAGCACGTGCTACGTCGTTGCTCGTTATACGCTCTAAGAGAGCTTCATCGGCAAACTTCACGCTCGTCATATCTATGTTTAGCGAACGTTTTATACGTCGTCCACCCGACTCAAACATAGCCTGCCAATTATCGAACGGCTCGCTGATGAGTAGATATGGTGGTATTGTCTGTAGGGTGTTGTCCCAACCACGAATCTTCACTGTCGTGAGTGCCACCTCCTCGACCACGCCATCGACATTATGTTTTGACATCGAGATCCAGTCACCCACCTTGAGCATCTTATTTGCCGAGAGCTGAATACCCGCCACAAGGCCAAGGATACTGTTTTGGAATATCAACATCAGCACTGCCGCCGAGGCACCAAGACCAGTGAGAAGCATCACAGGCGACTTGTCGATGAGGATTGCCACTATAAGTATTGCCGCCACGCAGAGGACTATCACCTGTCCCGTCTGCATAAGTCCCTTGATGGGTCGTCCGTGGAGCGATGGTCTATTATCGGCAATCTCGAATGCCATCTTGAGTATTGCGTTGAAGAAACGCACAAAGGCCACAACGATGTATATCTCCACAGCACGATTTATGATGGTAGATAATCCGCCAGTATCGTCTTTAGAAATAGCCAGAGGCAAGAGGGCATATATCGTAAGCGGCACAACGATGCTACACATACGCACCAAGACGTTGTGGTCGAATAGCAGGTCGTCCCACGATGCTTTTGTACGTTGCACAATCTTACGCACAATACGTAGTACAACCCGACGCAGCACCACATCCACCAAGAGTGCAAATAGCACGATGAGTAGCAGCAACACCCACTCGTCGATAACATCGGCCAGCGACTCGCTACAACCCCACTTTGTAAGGTAGCCATTTACCCACTCAATCACACGATTGCTCGTATGCTCCACAACTTCTGCATCCACCTTGTGCTCCAACACTTCACCCTTAGTTGACTCTATCATTGTAGTAATATTATAATAAAGGAAATATTCGGTTGCAAGATAACAAAAATTGTGGAAATTGCCTCGTGTGAATAAAAAATTCTCGCCACCGTGCATCGTGCAGAGAGAGGTGAGAGCTGTATTTCGTGGAATTTGCTGTTATAAGTCGTGAGATGGGGGCTCGATAAAGAGAGAGCGGATGATACGCCTTGCCACCACTAAAATTTGTGGTCAGAAGGGGTCAGGCTTGGTCTCGATAAAGAAATTGGCTCGGATGGATAGGTTGTGTAGATAATTTGTGGTTAGAGTGGTGCAGCAGTGGCGATGACATGAAAAAAGTCCGGATGGATAGTACTTGACGTACATTCCATTCGGACTTTTGATTGAAGCGTCGCTGATGTGCCGCTATCACCACAAATTTAGCAGTTCATTGCACCACAGCAATGAATAACCTGACCGCTAACATATGATGAAAGGTCTGACGCAAGGAATACTGCAACGTTTGCAACATCCTCAGGAGTACCGCCACGACGCATAGGAATCTGCTGTGCCCACTGATCCTTGATCTCCTGTGAGAGCTGGTTAGTCATCTCGGTGATGATGAAGCCTGGAGCGATGCAGTTAGCACGGATGCCACGAGGACCCATCTCCTTAGCGATAGACTTAGCGAGACCAATCATACCAGCCTTCGATGCTGAGTAGTTGCACTGGCCAGCGTTACCGCTAACACCCACTACTGATGACATATTGATGATTGAGCCGCCACGCTGCTTAGCCATAATAGGTGTCACGGCGTGGATGAAGTTGAAAGCCGACTTGAGGTTAACGTTGATGACAGCATCCCACTGAGCCTCAGACATACGCATCATAAGGCCATCCTTGGTGATACCTGCGTTGTTTACCAACACGTCTATACGACCGAAGTCCTCGACAACCTGCTTAACAACCTCGTGTGTCTCGTCGAAGTTTGCTGCGTTTGAAGCGTAAGCCTTAGCCTTAACACCCAAAGCCTCAATCTCCTTAACGGTCTCCTCTACAGCCTCGTTGATAGCCAAATCAGTGAATGCCACGTGAGCACCCTCCTCGGCATAACGCAAAGCGATAGCCTTGCCGATGCCGCGACCTGCACCCGTTACGAGTGCTACCTTTCCTTCAAGAAGTTTCATAGTTGTATCTCTTGTTTTACGTTTTTATTTGTTCTCCCACTTGCGGAGTGCTACGCAGGCGTTGTGACCACCGAAGCCGAGTGAGTTAGAGATTGCCACAGTAAGAGGGGCCTCAACAGCCTTTATAGGTGTGTAGTCGAGGTCGCACTCTGGATCTGGGTTTGTGAGGCCAATAGTAGGTGTCACGATGCCGTGGTGCAACGACAATGCTGAGGCGATGAGCTCAACAGCACCTGTAGCACCGAGCATATGGCCAGTGATAGACTTTGTAGAGGTGATCTTTGCCTTCTTAGCAGCCTCCTCACCCATAGCGAGCTTGATAGCCTTAGTCTCGGCAGCATCGTTGAGTGGAGTACCAGTACCGTGTGCGTTGATATAGAGCAAGTCCTTCTCTGCGTCGAACTGAGCCTCGTCGAGAGCCTGCTTGATAGCACGCGATGCTGGGATACCATCAGGACGTGGAGCTGTGAAGTGGTGAGCATCGCAACTGTTGCCATAGCCGACAACCTCAGCATAGATCTTAGCACCACGCTTCTGTGCACTCTCCAACGACTCGAAGATCATCATACCTGCACCCTCTGCGATAACAAAGCCGTGACGGTCGGCAGAGAATGGCAATGACGCCTGGAGAGGATCCTCCGAGCGTGACAAAGCCTTGCTATTAGCGAAACCTCCGATAGCCAATGGGTGAACCGAAGCCTCAGCACCACCTGTGATAATAGCATCAGCATAGCCGTGCTTGATTGCACGATAAGCCTCGCCAGCAGCGTGAGTACCTGTAGCACAAGCTGTTACTACTGGAAGACACACACCCTGTGCATTGTGCGAGATAGCGACATTACCAGAAGCGATGTTTGAGATCATCATAGGCACGAAGAATGGAGAGATACGGCCTACGCCCTCCTCCAACATCACCTGAGTCTGGTTTACGAATGTATTCATACCACCGATACCAGAGCCGATATAGACACCAAGACGCTCAGGGTCGATATTCTCGCCGCTAACCAAGCCTGAATCCTTCATAGCCTCTGAGGCTGCTGCCATAGCATAGACACAGAACTTATCGCTACGACGTGCAAGGCCCGCATTAAGCTCATACTCCGACTGGTCGAAGTTCTTGATCTGGCCAGCAACCTTAACGGGAAGGTTATACTCATCCCAGCCCTTAATAAAGTCGATACCGCAGTTACCCTCAACAAGGTTTTTCCAAGTATCCTCAGTGTGATTACCCACAGGTGTGATAGCACCAAGACCCGTGATAACAACTCTCTGTTCCATTTTTGAATCTCTATTTTTTACGTCTTTCGACGCTGTTAATACTCTTAAATCTGTTTAATTATTTTGCCCACTCAATAACGCAAGCACCCGTTGTGAAGCCAGCACCAAAGGCACTAAACACCAACTTGTCGCCCCTCTGCAACTTACCACCGCGGTTGAGCTCATCGAGCAATGCAGGCAGTGCCGCAGACGAGATGTTACCATAACGCTCCACGTTGTGTGGCACCTTCTCCTCCTCTACGCCGAGGAAGTTGCGAATAGAGTCGATGATACGTCGGTTTGCCTGGTGCAACACATAGTATTTGATGTCGCTTGGCTCGAGACCTGTCTGGTTGAGCAGCTTGCGAATGTCGCGACACGAATTTGTCACAGCGTGCTTGAAGACCTCGCGGCCACGCATCACCAAAGGCTCAAAGTTCTCCTCCTTGTCGATGTATGGTGTAGGCTCGAGCGTACGCTGATAGTAGAGCACATCGGTAAGCGACGATGTGGTGAGACGAATAGCCTTAAGCTCGTCACCAGCAGTGACAACAGCAGCACCAGCACCATCACCAAAGAGTACGCAGGTGCTACGATTCTGCCAGCTCACCATACGCGATGGCTCCTCGGCACAGACAATAAGAATGTTCTTAGCCTTCTTGCACTGGAGCTTGTCCTCGGCCATATCCATTGCGAAGATAAAACCTGCACACGCAGCATTGATATCAACAGTAGGACAAGTAGCACCGAGTTTACCCTGGATTATACAGCTCAACGCAGGGGTCACATACTCGTTAACAACATTCGAGCAGATGATGAAGTCGATGTCGGCAGCAGTAAGGTTGGCATCTTCCAAAGCCTTGTTAGCGGCGATCACTGCCAAGTCCTCGAGTCTCTCTGACGAGATAACGCAACGCTCCTTGATACCCGTACGTTCGGTGATCCACTCATCGGTGGTCTCAAGGAACTTCTCAAGCATTTCGTTCGTCACAGCACACTTTGGATGTGCCGATCCTGTTCCAATAATTTTCATCCGAAATATTTTGTTAGTTCAATAATTATTATTCAACTCTAAGGTCGCATACGCAAAAATGAGCAACATTATTTCACTCTGTTCCCAATATTGGTGTGCGAATTTCGGTGCAAAGATATGCTATGCGAGCATACGCACACGAAGTTTGTGGCGAAAATAGGTATTTTGTGGTAAATTTGCAATATATGTGGTAAAAGTTTTGCCAATATTCCAAATATTAGTACTTTTGTGGCTATAACATCACACAAAAGAGCTATGATTAGTAGAGAAATACCCCAATATCTCATCTCGCGACGATACATCTCTGTGATGATTGCATTCATTGTTGCATTCTCAGCAATCTTTATGATTGTCTACGAACCATTCTCATTGGCCGTATGGTTTAGCACGAGCAACACTTTGCAGTTTTCGATAACCATTCTCTTCTACGTTGCAGCCGTCGTGATACTCATCGCAAGCCGCTCACTGATGTACGCCTTGCAGGATCGTTTTATGATGACTGTCATCCGCTACCTATGGTGGCTAATGGGCGAAAATCTCGCTATATCGCTTCTCTACACCGTGCTTACTGTGTCGCTCTTTGCCGAGCCAGGTGTCTCATTTCCAAGCGTAGGCGTGCGAGCTCTATTCTGCGTGACGCTTATACTCGCTATTCCTAATGGATTGATACTCTTCTATGCCGCCTACCGTGCCAAGTGTGAGGAGTGCGAGGCAGCATCGTACCAGCTGCAACGTGCCAGGGAGGAGTGCCGACGCCTGGAGCTTATGACCAAACACGAGAAGGAGCGACGCGAGGAGGCTGTGACACAAGCGGCTGCCTATGACCGCTCACCACGAATGATCAACCTCCACGACAACAACGGCACACTACGACTCACCATTAACGAGGAGTCGCTCTACTACCTTGAATCCGAAGACAACTACATAAAGGTCAACTACAAGCACAACGACAAGATTGCTACCTATCTACTCCGCTGCCGTACGAAGAGTATCGAGGAGAGCCTCAAGGGAACAGCCCTGAGACGTTGTCATAGATCATACATCGTGAATATAAATAAGATACGCTTTGTTGGCGAGGAGCATCGTATGCACTTCATAACTCTCGACGACGACTCCATTCGTCGCATTCCTCTCTCAAAGAGCTACTACGAGTCTGTACTCTCGTCGCTCAATATGGCTCAGCAGAACAAGCACACGACAAACATCATCGACGAGCACGTAGACTTGTGATAGTAGGTCGCGATTACCGCTCTTCGAATATCTGACGTCCCGACACACGAAGGGCATAATCGCCCTCTCGCCACTCAACAATACCTACCAACGATAGAGCTTTGTAGGGTATAGGATCTGAGCCATAGAGGCAATTGGCGGAGGTCATAACAGCCAGGGTGTCAATGCCATCTGTAAAATAGCGAAGCGTTGTGACCCTCTCATTAGGGTTCTCCAACGACACGTTGCACCACTCTTTGCCTCGATCGTCATCGACAACGCGAAGGTTGTTAAACTGAGCATAGCTCAACACTAAGCCACTACTCAACTCGTGGATTGCAAGATCGCGAGGTTCAGGAGCATCTCTAAAGAGATCAGGAGAGGAGAGATAGTTAAAAATCTCGCTCACAGATATGCGATCAACTACATACTCACCTGTAGGCACTGCTCCAAGCACAAGGCGTGGTCCCTCGCGGCCGATGCTCAGCCCCGAACAGTTAAGACGCACATAGCTGAATAGTGGAACCTGCTCACCAATGTTATGGCAATCAATCTTTAGCTCGACGCCCGCAGTGCCATCGTCAATGACAATGGCATACTCCAATTCACGAAACATATGGTCGCCGGCAACGACATATCCCTCTACATATATATCCGACTCAATAGGCTGCGACCTATCCTTAGCCAGAGACTGCAAGTAGGCTATCGTGACGTGGCCACTTATAGGCTGTGACGGCTCTACGCTACAACCTACAACAAGCAGCATAGCAAGACTAATATAGGGTACAATCCTCCTCATAACGCATCTTTATTTGGTAATACTCGCCCTTGTTAGGATAGTTACCATACTGTAGAATACCTCGCAACGATAGGCACTCGCGGGGAATAGTAGTGAGGGCATAATCTGCATACTCACTGGTATAAACCACAAGGGTGTCGCCACGACTATCACAGAACATAGCATACCCTTGCCAGCGTGCGATATCAAGGCTCTCACCAATGAGCGTATCGATAGATGTTGAGGCTACAAGCGATAGGCTATCAATCGCAACAAGCCTACCACACTCCTCGTGCTTAAGTTCAGATATAGACCTGCGGCGTGGTGCGAGAGGCTCTATGTCGCCACCACGAACAATAACCTCGTCAATACGCTCACGCGACTCTATGTAGTCGACACCATCGGCATCGTACTTTTCGGCACTACTACCCACTTGAAGCACACCAAAACGGTATGACGCAGCACAGCCACAAAGCCTGAGAGCCACACTAAGGCCCTCGGGATAGAGCTTCGAGAGATTATACTCACCAACCAAAAGTTCGAGGGCTCCACTCTCATCCTCGACGATGAGCGACTTATAGAAATTACCACTTGCGTCGGACGAGGTGACACGTCCCAAAACAACAATCTCCTGCTCGATGACCGTAGTCTCGAGAGGAGATATAATTTGTTGAAGTTGACTTATTGTTATGTTGCGGGTGGGCAGCGTGGCATCAAGCGACGGGGAGTCAGTGTGGTTATAGCAACCAACACCGAGGAGCATAGCGAATATCACTACCACAAGTTGCATAGCCACACGAGCATTACTTCTTGCCCTCAACCCACGAATCCTTCAGACCGAGGAAGTAGAGAATGCCGTCGAGGCCGACAGTAGATATCGACTGCTTAGCTGTTGCACGCACCTTAGGCTTAGCGTGGAAGGCGATACCGAGACCTGCGATGTTGAGCATTGGGAGGTCGTTAGCACCATCGCCTACAGCCACAGATTGCTGGATGTCGATATTCTCGAACTGACACAACAGACGCAACAACTCGGCTTTGCGAGCACCGTCTACAATCTCGCCAGTGTAGCGTCCAGTGAGCTTTCCATCCTCAACCTCGAGCTCGTTGGCATAGACATAATCGAAGCCAAAGCGACGCTTAAGGTAGTTGCCGAAGTAGGTAAATCCACCCGAGAGGATTGCTGTCTTGTAGCCCACACGCTTAAGGATTGTCATCATACGGTCGACACCTTCGGTTATAGGGAGTTTCTGGGCGATATCCTCCATAACATCCACGTCAAGACCCTTGAGTAGTTCGACACGCTGTTTGAAACTCTCACGGAAGTCTATCTCGCCACGCATAGCTCGCTCGGTGAGCTCGCGAACCTCTTTACCAACACCAGCACGATCGGCAAGCTCGTCGATAACCTCAGTTGTGATGAGCGTAGAGTCCATATCGAAGCAGATAAGACGACGTGAGCGACGGAAGATACCATCACGCTGGAACGAGATGTCGACACCGCCATCGTTGGCAATCTGCATCAGGGCACGCTGGAAGCTACCCTTATCTGAGAGCGTACCACGCACCGAAAACTCGATACTTGTCTTTGGGGCACGCTCATTCTCATCGAGCGGCATACGTCCCGTGAGACGGTTGATATCGTCGATGTTGAGTCCCTCATCAGAGATAGCCTTGGTCACAGCCGAGATATGTTCAGCAGTAATCTTACGACCCACAAGGGTGATAATATAGCGGTGCTTACCCTGACCTGTCACCCAGTTGCTATATTGCTCTACTGTGATAGGCTCGAAGCGGATAGTGATGTTCATCTCCGAGGCCTTGAATAGGAGCTCCTTCATAATTTGTCCCGAACGCTCGGGTGTAGTCATAAAGAGTATGCCGAGTGTCAGCGACTGGTGTATATTAGACTGTCCAATGTCGAGGATAAAGGCATCGTGGCGAGCAAGGATGCCCGTGAGCGACGATGTGAGACCCGGTTTATCCTCGCCCGAGATGTTTATCTGTATGATTTCGATGTTGTCACGCTCCATATACGATTTGCACATTTATTATTACACTTGGACAAATATACGAATTTTTACGTTACTGTAATACAGAATGGCCATAAAACTTTTTTACTTAGCAATTAATTTTTTCTATATCGCCGTCACAAAATGGTGTGGGCCTACCCGACATATGCGTCAGATAGGCCCACAGCGGCTATACCATTGCTCGTTAGTCGAGCCTTGCAGCTCTCCTAATTGGGAGGTGCCCCTACTCAGTTTTTACGACTATAGTAGCAGGCTTAAGTCCCTTTGCCGTAGCGGTGAGGGTTATCGTGCCTGGCTTGTCGCTACTCTCAACAATCGCAGTCATCATACCACTAAACACACACATATGAGGCTCGTGGAACAACTCCAACGACGTTGGGTCGCCATTTGCACCTGCACGATACGAGCCAGCACCCTTAACAGAGTAGCGAATCTCGTTATTAGCATTAGGACATAGGTTACCATCCTTGTCGACAACGCTCACAGTGACAAAGGCAAGGTCGCGACCATCAGCCTTGATTGTGGCTCTATCGACTGAGAGCTCGATGTGGTGAGGCTTGCCTGCAGTCGAGATCTCCCTCTCGGCTACAGCCTCGCCAGCCTCGTTATATGCCACCACCTTCACCGTGCCTGGCTCATACTTTGTGTCCATCCACATCAGGCGGTAACGCTCCTGACGCTTGAGTGCCTTCTCAGCCTCAGGCGTTGCAGTATCCTCCAACGTGATACTCGTATCCTTAGCTCTTATGCCCTGACTCACACCATTTATAAAGAGCTCAGCAGATGGGTAGTTGGTGTAGACAAATATTGGCGTTGTCTCGCCCTCTCGTCCTGTCCAGGTCCAGTGAGGCAAGATATGGAGTGTCTCCTCATCGCTATTCCAGTGGCTGCGGTAGAGGTAGTAGCGATCCTTAGGAAGACCTGCAAGGTCGACAATACCAAAGAGCGACGAGTGGCTTGGCCAGTCGCTATAGTAAGGTGTAGGCTCACCAAGATAGTCAAAGCCTGTCCAGACAAACTCTCCTATGCAGCAGTCGTAATCTTCGTGCCACATCCAATCATCCTCTGGTAGGTTCGACCATCCGCAATGCTCAACGTCGTACGACGATGCTTGGTGGTCGTCATACTTGGCCATTGAGCGACGCTCAACGGGGAACTTATACACTCCACGGCTGCTCACCGTAGAGGCTGTCTCAGAGCCGAGGATAATCTGCTGTGGGAGGGCGTAGTAGTTGTTACCATATAGGTGTGGGCGATAGTTGAAGCCCGCAACATCCATCACTGCAGCCATATTGTTGTATACCACATTATGAGGCTGGTCCATACCTTGAGTCACAGGGCGTGTAGGGTCCTCGCGATGACAGATATCTTGCAACATACGTGAGAGCTTAGGACCATATAGCTTATCGCCCTGATCGGGCACCTCGTTGCCAATACACCACATCACAACACTTGGGTTGTTACGGAAGTGGCGTAGGAGGTTCACAAGATCACACTCGGCCCACTCGTTGAAGTATTTGTTATATCCGTTCTTGACCTTTGGTGTCTGCCACTCGTCGAATGTCTCGAGCATAAGCATCATACCCATCTCATCGCAAGCCTCAACAAGCTCAGGAGCTGGCATATTGTGCGACGTACGGATGGCATTACAACCCATATCCTTGAGTATGCGAATCTGGCGACGTATAGCTGCATCATTTACGGCAGCACCCAAAGGGCCGAGGTCGTGGTGGTTACATACGCCACGGAACTTGGTCATAACGCCATTGATGAACATACCCTTTTCGGGGATAATCTCGATAGTGCGAATACCGAAACGCGTGGTGTACTCATCCTTGAGCTCATCGCCCACGTAGAGCTTCGACTCGGCGGTGTAGAGCACAGGGCTCTCAACAGACCACAACTCAGGATTCTCCACATCGAACACCTGCTCGAAGTAGCTGTTGTCGTAGCGACTCACTCCATCCTCAGCACGTGCAACAACATTACCCTCACGATTCTTAATCTCTGTTACGATGCGGAGCATATCTGCCGACACCTCATCGGGGCGAACAACCTCTGTGCGAAGCTCCACACGTGCTATATCCTGCTTCACGACAGGCGTTGTGAGCTGCGTACCCCACACTGGGATGTGGACATCATCCACAACAACGAGATGTACATTGCGATAGAGGCCGGCACCTGGATACCAGCGTGACGAGTCGGTCTCGTTCTCAAGACGCACGGCGAGCTGGTTCGATGTATCAGCTGTGACATAGTCGGTGATATCGCAATGGAACGAGTTGTAGCCATATGGCCAAAAGCACACCTCGTGGCCATTGACAAAGACTCTCGCCTGGCTCATAGCACCATCGAAGATGATGATTGCTCGTTTACCAGCCTCAAATTCGGGGATCTCGAAGTTGAGGCGATACCAGCCAACGCCAACAAAGGGGAGTCCTCCGGTACGTCCTGCGTGCTCCATAGCCTCCTTCTGTCCATCCTGCGTGATGGCTACATTTTGCCTATCGTTATTCACGCTGAAGGGGCCATATATCGCCCAGTCGTGAGGCACACGCACCTGCTGCCATTTCGAGTCATCAAAATCCACACGGCTATGCTCCTCGCTATCCTCACGAGTAAATCGCCAACCCCTTTCGAGGAGCTGCTCACTACGCTGCTGTGCAGATAGCGACATCGCAAAGGCCAAAATCGCCATAAGCACCATTCCCATTCGTCTCATATTCATAGTGTTTTAATAGTTGTCTCGAGCAAAGATACGAAAAGTTTCTTAATTCTCACCACCCCATAGCTCAACTTCAGCGATATAGTCCCGCTACACACATAGCAAGCGTCACAAAATAGTGTGGGGATATCCAACACAGTCGGATATCCCCACACTTATATAGCAACGTGTGCTTAGAACTCTGCAATGATAACTGCCGAGATAGGAGCCACGCTTAGCTTACCATCAGCAACGACAGCCTCGCCACCATCAAGCCACCAGTTAGCACCATCCGAGATCCACTTGTAGTTGCCCTCAGGGATTGCAAACTCTGCAGCCTCGCGTGAGCCATTCATAAGCACCACGATACGCTTTGCTGAGTCGATACCCTCCAACTTGTCGAGCATGAAGCCTACGGCAGCAGCGTTATCGTTCTCGATGAACGAGAGGTGCTCACGTACTCGCTCAGCAGTCTGGAGCGAGAATGCTGGGTGGGCCTTACGAAGTGCAATAAGCGACTTGACATACTCCACGAGAGAGTTATAATTGTGCTTCAACGACCAGTCGATAGCGTTGTACTTATCTGGCATATTATAGGTATTCTTCTCGCCGTGCTTCGAGCGGAACATCTCCTCGCCACAGAATATAAATGGAATACCCTGCGATGTGAATACGCCAAAGTGAGCAAGCTTCACCATACTGAGCAGCTCTTGCTCCGAAGCCTCGGATGAGATATGCTCAAGACGGTCACGCATATTGTGGTCATCGTGGCACGACACATAGCTAATGTGCTGCGTTGGGTCGGCACACCAAGCAGCCTCCGTGTGGTTTACGCCAGGATGCTCAACACCGCCAGCAATTCCAAACTTAAGGGCCTCCTTATTGCCCTCCACGCCGTGGATGAAGCCACCCTGCGAGAGGTCGAGCGTACCACGCAACGCATTGCGGATATCGTCCGAGAAGGCTCCTACACCAGGCATCTGATAGGTGTAACGCTTGAAGGCAAGCTTCGACTCGTCGTAGAGTGGAGCACTTGCCGCCCAGCCCTCGCCATAGAGCAAGATGTTGGGATTCAACGCCTCGAGACGCTCTCTGATAAGCTTCATAGTCTCGATGTCGTGGATAGCCATAAGGTCGAAGCGGAAGCCGTCGATGTGGTACTCCTTAACCCAATACTCCAACGACTCGACGATATACTTCTGCATCATAGGCTTCTCGCTGGCTGTCTCATTGCCGCAACCCGAGCCATCGGCAAACGAGCCATCCTCACGCATACGGTAGAAGTAGCCAGGCACAGTAAGCTCAAAGCCACAGTTCTCAGTAGATGTAGTGTGGTTATATACCACGTCGAGGACTACGTTAAGGCCTGCGTCGTGCATAGCCTTCACCAACGTCTTAAGCTCACGCACGCGAACCTCAGGATTGGCAGCATCGGTCGAATATGTACCCTCGGGGGCACTATAGTTCTTAGGCTCATAACCCCAGTTATACTGATCTGTAGGCTTAGACTCGTCGATAGAGCCAAAATCGGCAGTAGGCAAGAGGTGAACGTGCGTTACACCCATCTCCACGAGGTGGTCGAGACCCGTTGCAAGACCCTCAGCCGAGCGAGTGCCACGCTCAGCCATACCGAGATACTTGCCTGGATAGCTGCTGCCAGCCGAAGCGTGAGCAGTCATATCACGATAGTGCATCTCATAGATCACACGATGCTCTGGCTTAAACTCTGGGCTACGATCCTCAGACCATCCCTCAGGATCAGTGCTGCGAAGGTCGATGATAGCACCACGGTCACCATTCACGCCGAGGGCCTTGGCAAAGATGCCAGCGGTCTCCTTCAAAGGCTTGCCATCGACAGTGAGTTGGAAGGCGTAGAACTGACCACGACGGTCACCCTCAGCTGTAGCTCTCCAAAGACCGCTCTCGCCCCTGATCATAGATATCTCCTCGATGAGCTCCTCACCATTATATAGACGCACCACAGCACTCTCGGCTGTAGGTCCCCACACCTCGAAGGTTGTCTTCTCTGCAGTGTAGTTCATCTCCTCGATAGGCTTCTCGGGGATAGCCATCGCATCGCTCTTTGTCGCTGTGCCCGCACAGGCAACAAAACCTATGGCAGCAAAGAGTAGTGCTCCATAGCTCAGGAAGTTGTGTAAAGTCATAGTTCCTCTATTTTTAGATTGTTTGCGTTATTCGTGATATAGGCGAATGCCCCTCATTGGAGTATCCATACTAATGGTCGCTGCATACTCATCAATAGTTGAAGCACGTGTTGCAACAAGCCTCTTTCCTGTGATCTTTGCAATAGCAACGGCAAGTGCTATGTCGTAATGCTCGTCGCCCCAATCGGCACGAGGCAAAGGATAGTTGACATCGTAGAGGCCAAAATCATTATTCTCATCCTTGAGATCAACATCTGGCACGATACCCTCACCCCAGTCGCCATTGCCCTTGGCATTGAAACACATAAAGGTGATAGGTGCAAACTCCAAACTCTTACCGCCGATAGTTTTTCGCGTCACATCCATACCACAATTCTTACCCTCTGTCTGAGAGCCGATAAGTGTAACAGGGAAATCGAGGCCACGAAGACCCATTACGACAAGCTCTGAGGACGAAGCCGAGTAGTTGGAGCATATCACAGTAAGGTCGTCAAGACTGAAGATTGTGCCGGCATCCTTGAGGTTAAAGATCGACGACTGTGTGCCCCTCTTATTATTTGGATTACGCACAAGCTCGCAGAGTTTTTCGCCCTCCATCGTAGCAGGGACAAGTGCTGAGCAGAGTGTTACTGCTGAGTTTACAGCACCTCCAGTATTGATTCTAAGGTCGAGAATAAGTTCCTGGGCTCCCTGGGCCTTGAGCTCCTGGAGTGCTGCAATAAGCTCATCGTCGTACTCGCTTTCGAAACTTATATATGAGATGTAGCCAATCTTCTTGCCATCGACGTCAATAACCTCGTGGTGAGCCACTGGGTTTTCGTCATACTGACCCTTGCCAATCTGCACTGTGAAGTTCTCTTTGGTGGTCTGTCGCAGAAACGTGAGTTTCAAGCTCTGCTTCGTGCCATTCTGTATAGATGAAAAGAGCGACGAGTAGTTGTTTCTTGTGATATAGCTACCATCAACCATCGTTATCAAGTCGCCACGCACGACACCTGCTTGGGCCGCCGGAGAGTCGGGATAGACGTGGTCAACAACAAAGTGGTAATAATCACCGTTACCGATAATCGTGTAGTGAAGCAAGAGTCCATAGCTGTTGACAGCGGCACGCGTCGTGGAGCTAACCTCAGTGATGTAGGAGTAGAACGATCGCTGGCCATTGCTCTTTACCGAGCCGTCATCCACATTCGTTTTGAGCTTCGATAGCGAGCTCTTGAGATAGTCCGTCCACTTGCAAAACTCTCGATCGAATAGATAGCTCTTCTCCGCCACCTCGTCGAGCCAGTAGTACTCCTCCTCGAGACGCTGATCGATATAGGCAATAATATCTCTATCCACCTGATTATTTTGCCCATACGCAGGGTTGTCAATACCTGGAAACGAGGGCGAAGTACACGCAGTGCAAAGCAGTACAAAAAAGAGTGTCAGACGTCTCATATTTCTACTTTTCGATTTTTATTTGCTCCTTGTAATATTTGCAGGCCTCGGTTATTCCGCAGCTCTCACACTTAGGCTTACGTGCCAAGCAGGTATATCTTCCGTGAAGAATCAACCAGTGGTGAGCTATGGGAAGAAGCTCCTTGGGAAATCCCTTTTCGAGTTGTCGCTCGGTGGCAAGCGGTGTCTTAGCATTGCGACTAAGGCCTATGCGAGCTGCAACACGGAAGACGTGCGTGTCGACAGGCATAACCTCTCTACCCCACAACACAGCACCCACAACATTTGCCGTCTTGCGACCCACACCTTGCAACGACTGTAGGTCATCGGGGTCGGTGGGTACCTCGCCACCAAAACGCTCGACAATCTGGCGTGAGAGCGAGGCGAGGTGCTTAGCCTTGTTGTTTGGATAGGAGATGCTCTTAATATATTCGTAGATCTCCTCGACCGAGGCCTTAGACATAGCCTGAGCATCGGGATAGGCTGCAAAAAGAGCTGGTGTTGTGAGGTTAACACGCTTATCGGTGCATTGTGCCGACAAGACGACAGCCACCAACAGCTCAAAAGGTGTTGTGAAGTTGAGCTCACTCTCGGCCGTGGGCATAGCCTTTGAGAAGTAATCTATAATATAGTCGTATCGCTCCTTGATTCTCATCATTTCCCTGTTTTACGCCACATACGCCAACATATCTTCTTTGCGAAGAGGCCATACGAGGCAATATTCTTAAATAGAGGACGGTGCTCACGTGCATCACGCCACCAACGTCGCAGATACTCTGGTATCGAGCCATTGAACGACAAGACCCAGAGGGCTGTGTTATGTCTCTGCAGAAGCAGTTCATCGCGGAGCTTACCGTCATTGTAACGTTCGTCATACCATAGGCTTATATCGACTAATGAGTCGACAAAAGCGATCTTCTTGCGATAGTCTGTATCGTGGCTCACACTATATTTCAGCACACGGTGTACGGCCATCGGGCAGTCGATACCTGCGTACTTACTATTGGCAGCAAACCATAGCCACATAGGTAGGTCGTCGGTCAACCACTCGGGGTGCTCCTCAGGGCGAATCTCGTCGTAATATCTCTCAACAAGCTCCCTGCGTGCCACGACTGTGCAGTTCTCGGCGGGGTTACGCCTGAGCATAGCCTCGAAACTTGTTGGACACTCATCGCTCTCGGGGTAAATCGTCACGTTTCCGCTCTCGTCGATACGCTGCGAGCGTGTGTAACACATACCCAGCTCAGGGTCTGCCTCGAGCATCTCCACCTGCATCGCGAGCTTTTTGCGATGTGTGAAGTAGTCGTCGCCATCAAGCAGGGCGATATACTTGCCGCGTGCAGCAGCTATTGTGCGACGATAGTTCTTACGCCAGCCTACATTCTCCTCGGAAGTGACAATGCGTATGCACTCGGGATACATCGAGGCGTAGTCGCGGACAATATTGAGTGTTCTATCGGTGCTGCAATCCTCGCCCACAACAATCTCGACACCAAACGAGGTCTGCTGTCGAAGCACACTCTCAATAGCCTCGGCAATGTAGCGTTCGTGGTTGTAGGTGGTCATAATGACCGATAGAGTGATCTCGTGCATACTATCTCTTTGTTAGTTTTGCAAACATGGCAAGAAGGGTCTTCAAACCGTGGCTATCGAACTCCACAACGAGCTTATGGTCGGTAGCCAAAGCATCGATACGCTGAATTGTACCCACACCAAACTTTGGATGCTCAACACGCTGACCTACAGAGTATTGGCAATCGCCTACAGCAGGGGCAGAATCAGCCGGACGCACACCCACCGAACGCATACCAGCACGCTGAGGGTCGAGAGGCTTAGGCGTAGCAATAATCTCGGGACGCGGACGCTGAGGCTCAGAGGGCACAGTACGGCGAATAGGCACCTCGCCACGTCGTGTGTCGTAACGCTGGCGTGGAGCCTCCTTAGCTGGAGTAGCCACCTCGCCCATAGCACGCTCCCAGCGGCTACGTCCGCTGAGCTCATCGATATTGAAGTTTGCATCGACATACTGGCTATCAATCTCACGAAGGAAGCGACTTGGGTTGGCATTCTCGGTCTTACCCCACACACGACGCATCTCGGCATACGACAACATCACCGCACGTTTTGCACGTGTTATGGCGACATACATCAGTCGTCGCTCCTCCTCCAAATCGCTGAGCGACTCCACAGAGCGACTCGATGGGAAGAGTCCCTCCTCCATACCTACGATATATACATAGTCATACTCAAGGCCTTGGGCCGAGTGGACAGTCATAAGCGTCACACGGTTGTCATCGTCTGCCTGGTCCTGGTCGGTCTGCAGCATAATATTCTGCATCCACTCATCAACCGTAGGCTCAAACTCAGCATCACGCAGACCCTCATCGACATCCTTAGCACACTCCTCCTCGTAGGAGCTCATCATAGACAACAACTGGTCGAGGTAGTCCTTCGAGGTGTCGTTCTCAGGCTTCTTCTCGGCCTCAAGCATATGGAGAATGCCGCTGCGGGCAAGCACCTCCTTACCGAAGTCGCAGACACTCATCTGCATACGCATAGCCGAAAGCTCGGAGATAAGACGCACAAAATCAGTCACCTTACGCACCACAACCCTCTCCACAGAGTCGTGCGTAGTAGCCGCCACAAGTTCGCTTACAGCGTGCCACATAGAGAGATTTTTAGCTCGTGCAATCTCCTCGATACGTGCCACTGTGGTATCGCCAATGCCTCGTGCTGGGTAGTTGACAATACGCTTGAAGGCCTCATTGTCGTTAGGGTTGATGATAAGGCTCAGATAGGCCAACATATTACGCACATCCTTATGCTCCAAGAGCGACATACCCTTATACACGCGATAAGGTATTCCGCGACGTGTAAGTGCCGCCTCAAAGAGGCCGTGCTGCTTGTTGGTACGGTAGAGAATCGCAAAGTCTCGCCACTGAGCACCATCGCGAGCTCGATCCTTGATATCCATAGCCACCTCCACAGGCTCGTAGCTATCCTCAAGTACTCGCACAATGCGAATCTTCTCGCCCATCTCTGCCGACGAGAAGCATCGCTTATCCAGGCGGCGTGAGTTGTGGGCAATCAGCGAGTTAGCAGCATCTACGATGGTCTGCGTCGAGCGGTAGTTCTGCTCGAGTTTGTAGACCTTTGTTGTGGGATAGTCACGCTGGAACGAGAGGATATTTTCGATCTTGGCACCTCGAAAGGCATAGATACTTTGAGCATCGTCGCCCACAACACAGACGTTCGAGTGCTTGAGTGCCAAGCGTCGCACGATGATATACTGTGCCATATTGGTATCCTGATACTCGTCGACAAGGATATATTTAAACTGCTCCTGGTACTGCTCCAAAACTTCGGGAGCATCACGCAACAAGATGTTTGTCTGCAACAATAGGTCGTCGAAGTCCATAGCACCATTACGCTTGCAACGACGACAATACTCATCATAGATATTCACAAGTTCTGGCATCTTTGCCTTATTGTCCTCATCAATAAGAACTGCATTTGCTCTATAAGCACCTGGCGTAATAAGGTTGTTCTTGGCCATTGAGATACGTGCTGCTACGGCTTGAGGTTTGTATGTACTACTATTAGGATCCATCTCCTTTACATAGAGTTTCATATCCATAGCAATACTCTTGACAAGGTTCTTCACATCATTAGGCTCGTAGATTGTATAGCTTTGGGGATAGCCTATACGCTCAGCATTCTCACGCAAGATGCGAGAGAAGACCGAGTGGAACGTACCCATACGTATGGAGCGAGCCTCGTTACCCACCATCTTCTCTATACGCTCACGCATCTCGCGAGCAGCCTTATTGGTAAATGTCAGTGCGAGTATCGAGCTGGGCTTCACGCCATTAGCAAGCATATATGCTATACGTGTGGTGAGCACACGTGTCTTTCCTGAGCCTGCACCCGCAATGATAAGCGAAGGGCCGTCGAAGTTGACCACAGCCTCACGCTGTGCGGGGTTTAGTCCTTGTAAAATATCTTCGTGCATCATTATAGTCTTTAAGGTGCAAAGATACAACTTCAATCGTCAAGGAGCAATTTGCGAAACGAAAATTTTTAGGTTCTCGCTCAAATTTATCGCCTCACGACTTAGGCTCGCTTTTATCGCCACTTTTTTAGGCCTAAAAGGTTTCGAGTTTCAACTTTTTTTATTACCTTTGTTCCATATTATACGCCGAGGCGTAGCACATCGCGTGCTTATCGTCGAAGCATCAACATTTTAGAGTAAGCAACAGCTATAATATGAGCAAAGAGTACAAACGCTATCTTATCACCTCGGCACTCCCCTACGCCAATGGCCCTGTGCATATCGGTCACTTGGCAGGTGTCTATGTTCCGTCGGATATCTATACACGTTACCTCCGCCTCAAGGGCCACGACGTAATATCGGTTTGTGGTAGCGATGAGCACGGTGTGCCCATCACAATCAAGGCTAAGAAGGAGGGTATCACACCACAGCAGGTTGTAGACCGCTATCACGAGATCATCGAGAAGTCGTTCCGCCGCCTCGGTATGTCGTTCGACATCTACTCACGTACATCGTCACCAACACACCGTGTGACAGCTTCGGAGTTCTTCCGCAAGCTCTACGACGAGGGCAAGTTTATCGAGCAGACATCTGAGCAGTTCTATGACGAGGAGGCTAAGACATTCCTCGCTGACCGCTATATTGTGGGTACCTGCCCACGTTGCCAGAACGAGAAGGCATATGGCGACCAGTGCGAGAAGTGTGGTTCTACACTCTCTCCCGACGAACTTATCAACCCTAAGAGTGCCGTATCGGGTGCTGTGCCCGTGAAGCGTGAGACAAAGCATTGGTATTTGCCTCTTGACAAGTATGAGGGCTTCCTCCGCGAGTGGATTTTGGAGGGCCACAAGGAGTGGAAGTCGAATGTATATGGTCAGTGCAAGAGCTGGCTCGACCTCGGCCTTCAGCCACGTGCCGTAAGCCGCGACTTGGATTGGGGTATCCCTGTGCCTGTTGAGGGTGCTGATGGCAAGGTGCTCTATGTTTGGTTCGACGCTCCAATTGGCTATATATCTGCTACTAAGGACCTTACACCAGATTGGGAGAAGTATTGGAAGTCGGAGGACACCAAGATGGTACACTTCATCGGCAAGGACAACATCGTGTTCCACTGCATCGTGTTCCCATCAATGCTCAAGGCTCACGGCGACTATATCTTACCAGAGAACGTGCCTGCTAACGAGTTCCTCAACCTCGAGGGTGACAAGATCTCTACATCGCAGAATTGGGCAGTATGGCTTCACGAGTACCTCGATGAGTTCCCAGGCAAGGAGGATGTGTTGCGTTACGTTCTCTGTGCTAATGCACCAGAGACTAAGGACAACGACTTCACTTGGAAGGATTTCCAGGCTCGCAACAACTCTGAGCTTGTTGCAGTGTTGGGCAACTTCGTAAACCGAGCTTTAGTGCTCACCAAGAAGTACTACGACGGTGTTATTCCAGAGCGTGGCGAGTTGACAGAGTACGACGAGACAACTATCGAGGAGTTGCAGAAGATCAAGGCATCGCTCGAGCGTAACATCGAGCACTACCACTTCCGCGAGGCATTGAAGGATGCTATGGCATACTCGCGTATCGGTAATAAGTATCTTGCCGACACAGAGCCTTGGAAGGTTGTCAAGAGCGATCCTGAGCGTGTTAAGACAATCCTTAACATCGCACTTCAGATTACTGCTAATACAGCTATCGCCATCGAGCCATTTATGCCATTCTCCGCCGAGAAGATGCTCAAGATGCTCGCTGTTGATAAGTTTAGCTGGGAGCAGCTCGGTTCTATGGAGCTTCTCGCAGCAGGCCACACCATTGGCCAGGCAGAGCTCTTGTTCGAGAAGATCGAGGACGACGTGATTCAGGCACAGCTCGACAAACTCGAGGCATCACGCAAGGCTAAGCTCGCTGCCGAGGCTGCACAGAATGTCACAGAGCAAAAGGCAGAGGTGTCGTTCGACGACTTCCAGAAGATGGATATCCGCGTATCTACAATCCTCGAGGCCGAGAAGGTTGCTAAGACCAAGAAGCTCTTAAAGCTCACCATAGACACAGGCATCGACAAGCGAACAATCGTCTCAGGCATTGCGGAGTACTATACTCCTGAGCAGCTCGTGGGTCGTCAGGTGCTTGTTTTGGCCAACCTCGCACCACGCGAGATTAAGGGCATTGAGTCACGAGGCATGATCCTTATGGCCGAAGATGCTCTCGGCCGCTTGGTGCTCGTTCAGCCTGAGGACAAAACTATGTCAGGTGCGATGATTGGATAATTAAAGAATTGATAGTTAACGGGTTAATGATCACTCATAACCTAAATAAAAAAATAACAACCAACTTAAACTTTTAGCATTTACTATGGAAAACATTAAATGGGGAGAGCTTGGTTTTGCATACTACAAGACCGCTTTCAATGTTCGTTACCACTACGCAAACGGCCAGTGGAGCCAGATGGAGGTAACTGACGACGAGTACATCAAGATGCATATGTCTGCAGCTTGCTTGCACTACGGCTTGGAGATCTTCGAGGGCCTCAAGGCTTTCCGTGGCGTTGACGGCAAGGTACGTCTTTTCCGTCCTGAGAAGAACGCTCAGCGTATGATCAACTCTGCAAACCGTCTCTGCTTGCCAGCTCCTACTGTTGAGCAGTTCGTAGAGGGTTGCGTAGAGTGTGTTAAGCGTAATCTCGACTTCGTTCCACCTTACGAGACTGGTGCATCACTCTACTTGCGTCCTACACTCCTCGGTACTAAGACTTGTCTTGGTGTTCGTGCTGTTGACGAGGCTGATTTGATCATCTTCTGTGCTCCTGTAGGTCCTTACTTCAAGGGCGGTATGGCAGCTATCAAGGCTCTTATTATGCGTGATCAGGACCGTGCTGCTCCACGTGGAACAGGCGATGTTAAGGTAGGTGGTAACTACGCATCATCTATCTGGTCACTCGAGGAGGCTCACCGCAAGGGCTTCTCTAACGTTCTTTACCTCGATGCTGCAACTCACTCTAAGGTTGAGGAGTTTGGTGCTGCAAACTTCTTCGGTATCAAGAACAACACTTACGTAACTCCTAAGTCAACTTCTATCCTCCCATCAATCACCAATATGACCCTTCGTGAGATCGCTAAGGATCTTGGTTTGACAGTTGAGGAGCGTGATATCCCAGTTGAGGAGCTCGCTACATTTGAGGAGGCTGGTGCTTGCGGTACTGCTGCAGTTATCTCGCCTATCGGTGCATTGTATGATCTCGACAACAACGTTACTTACGACTACGGTATGAAGGTTGGTGAGACTTGTAAGAAGATGTACGATCACCTCCAGGGTATTCAGTACGGCCGCGTTGAGGATACTCACAACTGGAACGTATTGGTTGAGTAATAGCAAGTGTTTGGTAGTTCACTACCACACCAAAGCAAATAGCGAATGGCAAAACCATTCGCTATTTCTTTTTGAGCAATAATCGTTGTAAAAAGACAAAATAAAAGCGTTCCACGTGGAACGCTCATTATAAATGGATCTAATATTCAGAAGAAACTACCCTACTCACCTTCCAAATTTAACCAACATTACGTTGATATCTGCTGGCGAAACCCCAGGGATTCTCGATGCCTGACCAATGGTCTCAGGACGAATTCTGCTCAATTTCTGGCGGGCCTCAATGGTTAGTGACTGCATTGCATCGTAGTCGAAGCCCTCTGGGATGACAATACTCTCAAGACGATGCATCTTATCGGCAAAGTATCTCTCACGCTCAACATAACCTCGATACTTAATTTGTATCTCGGCCTGCTCGATGACCTCTTGCGAAAACTCATTTTTTATAATGAACTTATCGAGACGAGGCACAGCGTTTCGTAGCGTAGAAATTGTAACATTGCTTCTTAAAACTATATCGTAGAGCTTTTTTCCTTGGTTTAAAGGCTCCTCACCGAGCGAAATTAAATAGCTGTCAATTTCGCCTATTTTAACCAAGGTTGCACGGAGCATCGAAATAAGCGATTCTACAGCCACATTTTTTTTGAGCAGATTTTGGTATTTCTCCTCGCTAACAAGGCCTATTTCGTAACCCTTTGGCGTAAGTCGTGCATCGGCATTATCTTGACGAAGCAAGATGCGATACTCTGCTCTCGAAGTAAACATACGGTAAGGCTCATCGACACCCTTAGTCACAAGGTCATCGATAAGGACACCGATGTATGCTTCATCACGACCAAGAACAAGAGACTCGCGACCATTGAGCGAAAGATGTGCATTAATACCTGCTACGAGTCCCTGTGCCGCCGCCTCCTCGTAGCCCGTTGTGCCATTCACCTGACCAGCAAAGTAGAGACCATCTACAAGCTTAGTCTCGAGCGTATGACGCAACTGGGTTGGTGGGAAGTAGTCATACTCGATGGCGTATCCAGGTCTATAGACGTGAACATCCTCGAAGCCGACAATATTACGTAACGCCTCCATCTGCACCTCGAAAGGTAGGGACGATGAGAAGCCATTAAGATAGTACTCGTTTGTAGACCTTCCCTCTGGCTCAAGAAAGAGCTGGTGTTGGTCCTTATCGGCAAACGTGCGAAGCTTATCCTCGATACTTGGACAGTAGCGAGGGCCTATGCCAGATATGGTTCCATTGAAGAGCGGCGATCTGTCAAAACCAGTACGCAAAATGTCGTGTACACGTTTCGATGTGTAGACCATAAAACAGGGCAGCTGAGAACTAACAGCCTCAGTATCAGGATCATATGAAAACTTTGATGGTTCGGCATCTCCCTCCTGCACCTCCAGAGCGTCGAAATTGATTGTTCGAGCATCAAGACGCACAGGTGTACCTGTCTTCATACGCCCAGCCTCAAAACCGAGCTTTAGGAGCGAAGCTGTCACTCCGTGTGAAGCCTGGTCGCCCGCACGACCACCCTCAGCACTCGCCTCGCCACAGTGCATAACACCCTCAAGGAATGTTCCCGCAGTGAGCACTACCCTACTACACTCTATAACCACCCCCATTCGCGTTTTAACGCCCCTTACACGGGGTTTCTCACCCGTTTGGTCTATGAGTATATCCACAACAGAATCTTGCCACAGATAGAGGTTTTGAGTGTTTTCGAGCGTATGTCGCCATTCACGCGAAAACTGCGACTTATCGCACTGAGCTCGAGGGCTCCACATAGCAGCACCCTTCGAGCGATTGAGCATACGGAATTGTATTGCCGAGCGGTCTGTGATACGACCCATCTGACCACCAAGGGCATCAATCTCACGAACAATCTGCCCCTTAGCCACACCACCCACTGCCGGGTTGCACGACATCGAGGCAATCTTCTCCATATCGATAGTCACAAGTAGCGTACGTGAACCAAGGCGTGCTGCCGCTGAAGCAGCCTCACAACCGGCGTGTCCTGCACCTACAACCACAACATCGTAGCTCAAGATCATAGTATCTCCTCGCGTAAAAGTTTAAGATAGCGATTCTCCATACGTCGCATATTACGCTCCGCAGCTGGACTCTTGTCCTTATGGCCGCACAGGTGGAGTGCTCCGTGGACAATTACACGACGCATCTCATTGATAGGCAGAGCATTATACATTGGAGCATTGTCTATAACAGTGTCAACGTCGATATATACCTCTCCTGCTACTATGCCCTCGTGCAATCTGCTCTCGCGATCCTCGAATGTGATAGCATCTGTGAAGTAGTCGTGGCCGAGGAAGTCGCGATTCATCTGGCGGTGATACTCCGACGAGCAGAAGACATAGTTAATATCTCCTGCAGAATAGCCTTCGCGTCGAATAACCTCTTGAATCCATCGACGTATCTTGAGTCGCTGAGTAAGGTTATAGTTACAATCCTGAGTAAAAAAATGAATCATAGAAGACCTATTTTTTGAAGCAGTCCATAACGTCTACTTGGGCGTTGGACTCTGTATTTACGATCATAAACTGCATATAGGCACTCATCGTACCCTTATGGTCAACACCAATGCCAATGGTGCCAATAGCTTGGTTTCGCTTCACCACATCGCCCTCCTTGACACTTATCTTGCTGAGATGCGAGTATACTGATACATAATGGCCGTGAGCAATCATCACTGTCGAGTGGTTAGTATTGTCAGTAATGATACGCACCACCTTACCCTCATAGATGCTTCTCACCGAGCTATTTTTAGATCCAGTGATCTTTACCATATTGGTCTGAATCTTCTCGGCCTTTCCGCTCTCTACGGGCAGATTTAAGCCCTTCGACGATGCCGAAAAGCTCTTACCCACCTTGTTGCCCTCGGTGAGCTTACGCAGCTCCTTTGTGGCCTCCTCGAGCTGCTTCTGCTGACGCTTCTGCTCGCTGAGAGCCTTACGCTCATCGGCAGAGAGTTTGTCGTATAGCTGTTTAGCCTCGTCGCGGTCACGCTCCAACTCGCGATGCTCCTCCTCGAGCGAGCGACCTATAGAGTCGAGCTCCGTGCGACGCTCCTGAAGCTCTGCACGCATCAAGACAAGGCGTCTACCCTGCTCCTTAATCTTCTCAGCAAGCTGGGCACGCTGCTCAGCTATGTGACGCACGTTCACCATACGGTGCGTAGCATCGGAGATTCCTGTTGACGAGAGCAGATATGTTGCCGCATTGTTTGAGGCGTAGTTACGATAGGCCACACGCACAACCTCGGCATATATCATCTTATTATGTTTCAACTCTTTAGCCAAAGAGTCAATATCGCTATCGAGTCTATTGGCCTCGACTGTTAGCAGGTCTATTTTTCGCTCAGTCTCAGCGATATATGACGTGCGAAGGTTCATCTGCTTTGTGAGCGACGTTACTCGCTGTGTAGCACTACCCTTCTGCTTCTTTAGCTCCTGAACCTCTCGCTTAGTCTTATCCAAGTCACGTTTATACTGCTCCACACGCCTCTTCTGCTCAGTGACAGAGTTAGCCCTCTGAGCCACAGCAACATTTGTTGCAAGCAACAAGAGTGCTACGACAAGCGTCAAAATATGTCTAAGCAGCTTTGGCATAGTGCGTTACTCAGTTTTTGATTTTACCTCAGCAATGTGAGCCTCAAGCTCATCTGCATCGTAACCCAACGACAGAGCCTTCTTCCAGTATGTCTCAGCCATAAACTTCTCACCCAGAGTCCAGAGGATATCTGCATAGTGGATAAGGAGTGTAGGCTCCTGCTGGCGACTTAGCGACAAAGCCTGCGTCATATACTTCTTAGCCTCCTCGTGGCGACCTACAAGGTGGAGAATCCAGGCGTAGGTATCAACAAAATTATACTCTCCCGACTTGAGTGTAACGGCAAGTTGTGCCATAGCCAAAGCCCTATCGAGTTGCTTACCCGTGAGGCATAGGAAGTATGCGTAGTTGTTGAGTGTCGAGGCATTCTCGGGATTATAGTCGAGCGACTTCTCATAGGCAGCAAAGGCCTTATTGAGTTTACCATTCTCGTAGTAAATGTCACCTATTGTACACCACAGCGAGCTACGATCTTCGTCGTTAGTTGCATATTTAAGCGACCTACGTAGCACCTTGATAGCATCGTTCATCTGGTCGAGCTTATGGTGCATAAGTGCCGCAAGAGTATTTATGTAGATGTCACCGGGGAATAGCTCCACACCACGATCCATATCAAGGAGGTAGTATAGACCTTTGCCCATAGCCTCGTCGAGGCTCATCGCCAGGATATAGTCTCCAGGCGTGACATTATCATCATTGAGATGTGAGTGAATATAATCCAAAGCCTCCTCTCCCTGACCACCATAGTATAGGTGCTTGGTGTAGAGTGCCACAACATCACGGTTAGTGGGGTAGTGGATGGTGAGCAGATATATCAACCTGCCCACTCTGAAGTAGTTGTCGCGATAGATCTCATCGCTTGAAGTGTAATTTTTGACACGCTCAACCTTCGACCTCTCAGTGATTCTATCATCCAACAACATACGCTCTTCAAGCTCAAATACACGCTGCAATTTGCCTACATCGACATAGTAGTCCCAGAGCTCGGTGACGACCTCGAGGTTGGTTGTGTCGATTCTATATGCACTCTCGTAGGTTGCAGCTGCCAATGAGTCGAGACCAGCACTTGCATAGGCACGAGCCAACTCGATATGGATCTCAGCATCGGCTGGCGAATCCTTAACAAGACGCTCACCCTCCTCGATAGCACGATCATACTGGCGGGTATCAAACAGAAGTAGCTGCCTATAGCGTGCAAGGAACGTATTGCGACCAATACGCATATCTGCCGAGTCAAGGATAGCTATCGCCGAGTATGGCATCGCTTTTATGCGGTAGATTGTTGCGAGGTAGTAGTATGTCGCTGCATCGTCGTTGTCGAGGGACATAAGACGCTTATAGACAGCAAGAGCATCGTCGTAGAGGCGATGTTCAAAAAGCTTGATGCCATAACGCTCAGCATACCACTTATTCGACGAGTCGGCAACATAGGCTCTACCTGCGAGTCTCAACGCTTCGTTTGACTCCACACAATCGAGACCTGCAAGGGCGTAGAGTGCTGGAGCATAGAGGCTATCCTCAGCGATGATGTCTCGCCACATCCTCTCGGCACGAAGCGTATCTCGCCATATAGCGATACTCTTGACCGCCTCGGTATGTCGACGCGGAAACGATAAGCTGTCGACACGACACACCTCACCCACATCGTTTGTGACAACAATAGGGTGGTCGACAGCTGAAAAGGCTGTCGAGAAAATAGAAATAGTTAGTGCTAATAAGCTGAATTTAAACCACTTCACACCGTAAAAAAAATTAAAAATGCCGAGGCCACTATGCTCTAAAGCACGCACCTCGGCACTAAGCTATTAAAGAGCACTCTCAAACTGGTTGAGGAAGCGAACGTCGTTCTCGAAATAGAGACGCAAGTCACCAACGCCATATTTAAGCATTGCGATACGCTCAATACCCATACCAAATGCAAAGCCAGAGAACTCCTTAGGGTCGATATTATTTGCCTCCAAGACATTAGGGTCAACCATACCGCAACCCATAATCTCGAGCCAGCCAGTACCCTTACATACGCCGCAGCCCTTTCCACCGCAGATTGAGCACGACACATCAACCTCTGCCGATGGCTCGGTGAATGGGAAGTATGATGGACGCATACGAATCTGAGCCTGCTCGCCAAAGAGCTCCTTAGCAAAGTAGAGCAACGACTGCTTCATATCGGCAAACGACACATTACGGTCAATGTAGAGACCCTCAATCTGATGGAAGATACAGTGTGCACGGTAAGAGATAGCCTCGTTACGGAACACACGACCTGGGCAGATAACGCGGATAGGTGGCTTCTGACGCTCCATAGTACGCACCTGAATTGATGAGGTGTGGGTACGGAGCACTACATCAGGATTGCTCTCGATGAAGAAAGTATCCTGCATATCGCGAGCTGGGTGCTCGGGTGGGAAGTTCAAAGCTGAGAATACGTGCCAGTCATCCTCAATCTCAGGGCCATCTGCCACTGTATAGCCGAGGCGAGCAAAGATGCCAACGATCTCGTTCTTGACAATCGAGATAGGGTGGCGAGAGCCCACCTGCTCAGCAGAGCCAGGACGTGTCATATCGTCGATCTTTGCGACGTTCATAGCCTGAGCATTGCCAATCTCCTCCTTGAGGGTGTTGATACGCTCTGTAGCTACATTCTTGAGGTTATTAAGCTTCTGACCGAGCTCACGCTTCTGCTCAGAGGGGACGCTCTTAAACTCCTCCATAAGCATACCTAGCTCACCCTTCTTACCAAGAATCTTGATGCGGAAAGCCTCAACATCTGCAGCTGTCTGGGGGGCAAATGCCTCGATTTCAGCCAAAAGTTGTTCAATTCTGTTAATCATAAATATCGTGTTTTTATATTTTGCTCCAAACTCACTCCTCTATGCCCGCCAACTGACAAGGTTTTATTACATAAAAGAGAGTACAAAGTTACTAATATTTTTCGCAAATGAAAAGATTTACCAAACAATAATCTTCATTTGCCTCTATATCGCCCGAAACAAGGGTTGCAAGGCCCGCCCTAAAACATCCTGTTTAGCAAAAAAGTTAAGCCATTTTTAGCCATAAAAACGATGAACAGTATCGGTCGCTCAGTTCTTGCTTTTTTTTGCAAAAATATCTATTTTTATATCAGGCCCACACTACCTTACTGGTGGACTTATCTATTTTATAAATTCCTATTTATCAAGTTATAACATAAATGTATTATAATAATCTCGGCTATATACACAATCGTCGATATATAAGCAAATTAAACCCTTTTTATAACTTAGTTCGCATCTCCGTAAAAATCCTCAAAATAGGGTAGTAGGGTAGTGATACAAGTTGTACACCTCGCCCTATGGGCGTACTGCAATAAAAAAGCTAATTAGAACTTGCCAAAAACCTTTGTACGTTAGTAATTTTTTTGTACCTTTGTAGCATTGTGTTTTTTCGAATCAAGATTAACAATAAAAAATAGATTACTATGGGAAGAGCATTTGAGTATCGCAAGGCGAGAAAAATGAAGCGTTGGGGACATATGGCCCGTGTGTTTACAAAGATTGGTAAGGAGATCGAGATGGCTGTTAAGGCTTCTGGTCCAGACCCATCATCAAACCTCCGTCTCCGTCTTCTTATTCAGAACGCAAAGGCTGAGAATATGCCTAAGGAGAACGTTGAGCGAGCTATCAAGCGTGCAACAGATAAGGACGCTGCCGACTACAAGGAGATGATCTACGAGGGTTACGGTCCTCACGGTATCGCCGTATTGGTTGAGACCGCTACCGACAACACTAACCGTACTGTAGCCTCTGTGCGTATGTACTTCAACAAGTATGGTGGCACACTCGGTACATCGGGCTCAGTGGGCTTTATGTTCGAGCACAAGTGCGTATTTAAGTTCAAGCCAACCGAGGGTGTTGACCTTGAGGAGATGGAGCTCGAGATGATTGACTTCGGTGTTGACGAGTTCTACGCTGAGGAGGGTGAGGTAACAGTCTACGCTGCTTACGAGTCATTCGGTCAGATTCAGCAGTGGATCGAGGCGAAGGGCTTCGAGCTCGTATCGGGTGAGTCTGTACGCATCCCAACAGATACTAAGGAGCTTACCGCAGAGGAGCGTGAGGCTGTCAACAAGCTCATCGAGCACCTCGAGGAGGACGACGACGTTACAAACGTCTACACTACAATGGCCGAGTCTGACGACGAGGACGAGGAGTAACGAGTTTTCGGCTCATTACTAATTAATAACTACTAATTCTCATTACTAATTGATTATGAGCAAGTTTACTGAATATAAGGGTCTTGACTTGGCAGGTGTAGCCGACGAGGTGTTGGCACGCTGGACCAAAGAGGACACATTCCATAAGAGCATCACAACACGTGAGGGACACCCCACCTTCGTATTCTACGAGGGCCCACCATCAGCAAATGGTATGCCTGGTATCCACCACGTTATGGCACGTACTATCAAGGATGTATTCTGCCGCTACAAGACACAGCAGGGCTACCTCGTACACCGCAAGGCGGGCTGGGATACTCACGGTCTTCCAGTAGAGCTTGGTGTTGAGAAGAAGCTCGGCATCACTAAGGAGGATATCGGCAAGAAGATCACCATCGAGCAGTACAACAAGGAGTGCCGCGAGGCTGTAATGGAGTTCACCGACGTTTGGGAGGACCTCACACGCAAGATGGGTTACTGGGTAAATATGGACGATCCATATATCACCTACGACAACAAGTTCATCGAGACTCTCTGGTGGCTATTGAAGCAACTTTACGAGAAGAACCTTCTCTACAAGGGCTATACTATCCAGCCATACTCACCAGCAGCAGGTACTGGTCTCTCTACTCACGAGCTCAACCAGCCAGGTTGCTACCGAGATGTTAAGGACACCACTTGTACAGCACAATTCCGCATCCTTGAGCCTAAGGCTGAGATGGAGGGCTGGGGTACACCAGTATTCTTGGCCTGGACAACAACACCTTGGACACTTCCTTCAAACACAGCACTCTGCGTAGGTCCTAAGTACGACTACGTTGCAGTACGCTCATACAACCCTTACACCTCAGAGAAGATCACTGCAGTTATCGCTGAGCCTCTCCTCTACTCAATCTTCAACAAGAAGGCTGAGGGCATCGCTCTCGAGGACTACAAGGCTGGCGACAAGCTCATCCCATTCGAGGTTGTTGGTCGCTGGAAGGGTACCGAGCTTGAGGGTATGCACTACGAGCAGCTCTTGCCTTGGGTTAAGCCTGTTGAGGCTGACGAGAATGGCAACTGGACAGAGGCTTCGTCTAAGGCCTTCCGCGTAATCTTGGGTGACTATGTTACTGTTGAGGATGGTACAGGTATCGTTCACATCGCACCTACGTTTGGTGCTGATGATGCCTTCGTAGCACGCCAGGCAGGCATCCCATCGCTCTTTATGATCAACAAGCGTGGCGAGACTCGTCCTATGGTTGACTTCACAGGTAAGTTCTTCCTTTGTGAGGAGCTCGATGAGAAGTTTGTTACGGAGTGCGTAACTCCTGAGTATAAGGAGTACGAGGGTCGCTTCGTGAAGAATGCCTACGACCCACAGTTCACTGTTGACGGTCGCTACGACGAGAAGGCTGCAGCTGCAGCCGAGAACCTCGACATCTACATCTCAATCCGCCTCAAGGAGAGCAACAAGGTTTTCAAGATTGAGAAGCACACCCACAACTACCCACACTGCTGGCGTACTGATAAGCCAGTGTTGTACTACCCACTCGACTCTTGGTTTATCCGCACAACAGCTCTTCGTGAGCGTATGATGGATTTGAACAAGACCATCTACTGGAAGCCAGAGTCAACAGGTACTGGTCGTTTCGGCAAGTGGCTCGAGAACATCAACGACTGGAACCTCTCACGTTCACGCTTCTGGGGTACTCCACTCCCAATCTGGGCTACTGAGGACCGCACTGAGTTGAAGTGCATCGGCTCTGTTGAGGAGCTTATCGCCGAGATTGAGAAGGCTGTGGCTGCAGGCGTGATGACCGAGAACCCATACAAGAACTTCAAGGTGGGCGATATGTCGAAGGAGAACTACTCTACAGACAACATCGACCTTCACCGTCCATATGTTGACAACATCGTGTTGGTATCATCGAAGGGCGAGCCTATGCGTCGTGAGCCAGACCTCATCGACGTATGGTTCGACTCAGGTGCTATGCCTTATGCACAGGTACACTACCCATTTGAGAACAAGGAGGGCTTCGACCAGGTATATCCTGCCGACTTCATCGCTGAGGGTGTTGACCAGACACGTGGTTGGTTCTACACACTCCACGCTATTGCTACAATGCTTTTCGACTCTGTAGCCTTCAAGAACATCATCTCTAACGGTCTTGTATTGGACAAGAACGGCAACAAGATGTCGAAGCGTTTGGGCAATGCCGTAGATCCATTCGAGGTGTTGAAGAAGTATGGTGCCGATGCTACACGTTGGTATATGATCTCTAACTCACAGCCTTGGGATAACCTCAAGTTCGACGTTGATGGCGTTGACGAGTGCCGCCGTAAGTTCTTCGGTACACTCTACAACACATACTCATTCTTCGCCCTCTACGCCAACATCGATGGCTTCACAGGCCAGGAGGCTGAGATTCCTGTTGCTGAGCGTCCAGAGATCGACCGCTGGATCCTCTCTGAGCTTAACTCGCTCATCCGCGACGTTACAGCCTCGCTCGAGGACTACGATCCAACACCTGCGGCACGTCGCATCGACCAGTTCGTTAACGAGAACCTCTCTAACTGGTACGTACGTCTCAACCGTAAGCGTTTCTGGGGTGGTGAGCTCACAGCTGATAAGCTCGCAGCATACCAGACACTGTACACCTGCTTGGAGACTGTCGTGATGCTTGCAGCACCTATCGCTCCATTCATCACAGACCGCATCTTCTGTGACCTCAACGCCGCAAGTGGCCGTCACACTGAGTCGTCAGTACACCTCGCTGCATTCCCTATGTGCGACGAGAGCCTCATCAACCGCGAGCTCGAGGCACGCACAGCACTCTCGCAGCAGGTATCATCAATGGTACTCGCTCTGCGTCGTAAGGTGAACATCAACGTGCGTAAGCCTCTCTCAAAGATTATCATCCCTGTTCTTGACAAGGAGATGGCAACACGCATCGAGGCAGTACGTTCGCTCATTATGAATGAGGTGAACATCAAGGATATCGAGCTTATAAGCGATACTACAGGCATCATCACCAAGCGTATCAAGCTCAACTTCAAGCACTTCTGCCAGCGTTATGCACCACACGCTAAGGCTATGTCGGCACTCATCGCAACATTCACTCAGGAGCAGATTGCCGAGATTGAGACTAACGCAGAGACCACACTCGAGCTTAACGGCGAGAAGGTTGTTGTTACTGCTGCCGACTTTGAGATCACATCTGAGGATATGCCAGGATGGTTGGTAGCCTCTGAGGGTAAGCTCACCGTGGCTCTCGACATCACCATCACCGACGAGTTGCGTCGCGAGGGTGTGGCACGTGAGTTGGTAAACCGCATCCAGAATATCCGTAAGGACTCTGGCTTCGAGGTTACCGACAAGATCCGTGTCGAGATCGAGGCTAACGAGCTCACAACACCTGCTATCGAGAGCTTCGCCGACTATATCGCACAGCAGACTTTGGCCGTTGAGGTTAAGGCTTCAGCAGCTCCACAGGGTGAGTTTGTCGTTGACTCAGACATCGACGAGGTAGCACTCAAGATCGCTGTTACCAAGGCTTAATAGCTATGCAATAGGGTAGTGGGAACACTACCCCTAAATCAAAGCCCTGAATGGATTACAATTTCCATTCAGGGCTTTTTCCTTTTTGCCATTACAACTATCGCTCGCACCACATTATTAGCGATATATTATATCGTATTTTGTGTGTGACTCCTCGTAGTAGTTGCCAGGCTGCAGATTCAATTCAACAACATTGCCACAATCATCATACTTGTACTCTTGCACCTGAGTGGGCTTGCCTGTCTCCTCGATAGTTATCTTAGACATATTACCCTTAGCATCATACTCATAAATTGTTCTGCGTGTAGTTTTGTTAAACTTATCGAGTTGCTCTACAACACGTCCTTGGGCATCATACGTGTACTCCGAATTATCTTCAACATCAAAATCAAAACCTGCCCATTCGGATTGTGGATCTGCAATGTTTACTGTATATTCATTGGTAAGCTCTCCTCTATTATAATGTCTCTCGCAAACTTCACTCTTATCATAATCGTAGCTATACTCTATACTATCGACAAGAACTCCACTACGCGTATAGCTTTTCATTGACACGACATCACCATGGATATTAAACTCATAGATGGCAACAATATACATAGGGCTCTCTTGGTGATAGACTATGATCTTGCTTATATCACCCTTGACCATAGGTTGAAAAAAGAATGTTGCGTGGTCAGCCCAGCCATGGCGTGAATCTTGATTCTCCTGACCCATAGCAGCAAACGAAACTACTATAAGAACCAATAGCGTAATAAACTTTTTCATAACCGATTACAATTTGCTTAAACAAAGTTAATATATTATATTTATTAATACAATCTATTGGGTGGTAATATTGTTTTTTTATGCTATTTGTATATTAATTTAGTGTTTTTTACTAAAGATGCTTGCGTATTTCATAATTTTTGCTTAATTTCGCTTATTATAAGTGTATAACCGTACTAAAACGTTACGATTATGGCAGAGGAGAAGACCCGTTATAACGACGCCGAACTTGAAGAGTTCCGCGTATTGATTGAGCAAAAGTTAGCTTCGGCACGTGCCGATTTTGATATGTTGCGTACTGCAACAAGCAACGAGAACGACACTGAAGATTCGTCGCCTACGTTCAAGGTTATGGAGGAGGGTGCCACAACACTCTCTAAGGAGGAGTATGGCCGCTTGGCACAGCGTCAGGCTAAGTTCATCCGCAACCTCGAGATGGCATTGGTGCGTATCAAGAATAAGACCTACGGCATCTGCAAGACCACAGGTAATCTTATACCTCGTGAGCGTCTGTTGCGTGTACCTCACGCTACCGAGTGCATCGAGGCAAAGAATGCCCGTAAGTAGAGTAGTGCTATTAAACGCTTAGGCTCGAGCTATGCTCGGGCCTTTTTTGTGGATTATGATAGGTTATAATGAGTAAAAAGGTTTATATAGAGACTCATTCTAACCCATTAAAACTCAAAAAATATGGGGCTATCCACACTGGATAACCCCACACACTTTTATATAGCAGGCGATTATGCCTTGTTGTCAGAGCCGAGAACCTCCTTAATCTTGTGGATATAGAGCTTCTTCATATTGTCACGTGCAGGACCGAGGTACTTACGTGGATCGAACTCTGCTGGCTTCTGGGCGAACACCTCGCGAACAGCAGCAGTCATAGCCAAACGTGAGTCAGAGTCGATGTTGATCTTGCAAACAGCACTCTTAGAGGCCTTGCGCAACTGCTCCTCAGGAATACCTACAGCTGCCTTCAAAGCACCTCCATACTTGTTGATAGTGTCAACCTCATCCTGTGGCACTGATGATGAGCCGTGGAGAACGATAGGGAAGCCAGGAAGCTGCTTCTCGATCTCTGCCAACACGTCGAACGCGAGTGGTGGAGGTACAAGACGACCTGTCTGTGGATCGAGAGTACACTGCTCAGGAGTGAACTTAAATGCACCGTGTGAAGTACCGATTGAGATAGCCAATGAGTCGCAACCAGTCTTTGTAACGAAGTCAACAACCTCCTCAGGCTTTGTGTAGTGGCTCTCCTCAGCAGACACCTCATCCTCGACACCTGCCAACACGCCGAGCTCACCCTCAACAGTAACGTCGAACTGGTGTGCATACTCAACAACCTTCTTAGTGAGAGCTACATTCTCGTCGTAAGGAAGGTGTGAGCCATCAATCATAACAGATGAGAAGCCCATATCGATACAGCTCTTGCAAGTCTCGAACGAATCGCCGTGGTCGAGGTGAAGAACGATCTGTGGGTTCTCCCAGCCGAGCTCCTTAGCATACTCTACAGCACCCTCAGCCATATAGCGAAGGAGTGTCTGGTTAGCATACTGACGAGCACCCTTAGATACCTGGAGAATCACAGGTGACTTAGTCTCTGCAGCAGCCATAACGATGGCCTGAAGCTGCTCCATATTGTTGAAATTGAACGCTGGGATAGCGTAACCACCATCAACAGCCTTGCGGAACATCTCGCGTGTGTTCACGAGGCCCAAATCCTTGTAATTAATCATATTACAAATATATTTTAATTGTTAAGATATTCAATTTTTGCCTCTTATATTGCAAATAGTTGTGCAAATATAAGAAAAATAATTGAGGAGTTATTTAAAATTATTAAAAAATAATAACTCTTACCTAAAAACTTCTAACCCCAACTTAAATATTAGGCTATAGCAGCCACTCTACTAAGTAAAACTCTGCATAGCGATAAGGTGGGCATAGACACCATCCTTTGCCAACAGTTCGGTATGCGTACCCTCCTCGGCAACCTTACCCTTATCGATGACATAGATCTTATCGGCATTGTAGATTGTGCTGAGGCGGTGAGCAATAACAATCGACGTACGACCCTTAAGCAGTTTTGTAAGGGCATCCTGCACCAGCTTCTCGCTCTCTGTATCAAGTGCCGATGTAGCCTCGTCGAGGATGAGAATCTCGGGGTTCTTGAGCACTGCACGGGCGATGCTGATACGCTGACGTTGACCTCCTGAGAGTTTAGTTCCACGATCTCCAATATTTGTGTCGTAGCCCTCGGCACTCTCAATTATGAAGTTGTGTGCATTTGCCACCTTCGAAGCCTCTACAACCTCGTCGTGCGAAGCTGTTGGACGACCCATAAGGATGTTACCCTCGATGGAGTCGTTGAAGAGGACTGTCTCCTGAGCTACAATGCTCATCTTGCTACGCAATGACTCCTGCTTATACTCCTTAACATTCACACCATCAAACAACACCTCGCCACATTTCACATCGTAGAAGCGTGGCACAAGCTCGCTAAGAGTAGACTTACCACCTCCTGAGGCACCTACCAGAGCGATGGTCTCACCCTTCTTAATCTTTATCGAGATGCCGTCGATGACGTCGCGTGTGCCGTCGTACGAGAAACTTACATTACGCAACTCAATAGACTCCTTCAAACCCTCAAAATCCTTAGCATCGGGGCTATCAAGAACCTCTCCCTCAGCATCGAGAAGACCGAAGATACGCTCACCGGCAGCAACACCCTGGTTGATATTGGCAAACTGGTCGATAAACGAACGTAACGGACGAGTAATCTGCGAGAAGGCTGCAATAAAGGCGATAAAGCCAGCACCACCAATAAGACCCTTACCCACCAGCATACCTCCAAAGACAAGGATTACGGCCACTGCAGTGATACCCATAAACTCACTCATAGGCGATGCAAGCTGCTGGCGTCGTGCCATAGATATCAACAAGTTAGAGAGGTTCTGGTTAATCTCTTTAAACTTATTAGCAAGGAACTCAGCAGCATTATAACCCTTTACAATCTTCATTCCAGACAACGACTCGTCGAGCACCGATACAAGCTCTCCCATACGCTCCTGGCTCTTCATTGCAGGGTGGCGAAGACGCTTCACCACACGGCCAATGACGAGTCCGACAACGGGCAAAAAGACTACAGCAAAGAGTGACAACTGCCACGAGATACCTATCATAAGCACCAAATAACCGATGATAAGGAACGGATCACGGAATGCTACTTGCAGGGTGTTGGTGATACAGAATTGGACAACCATCACATCTTGCGTGATACGAGACATAATATCGCCCTTACGCTGGTTGCTGAAGAAGCCAACATTGAGGTTTACCACGTGTGAGAACATATCGTTTCTCATACGCTGAATGGTACTAACACGCAGAGTCTCAACCGTCATCGCTGCAGCATAGCGAAAGGCATTACTTAGAAGGTTCATCATAATGGTCACAACACCAAGCAGGGCCAAGAAACGCATAGTGCTAAACTCAGCACCAAACGCCAAGGTGTAGAAGTAGCTCAATATTGCGGTGAAACCTGCCTCACTAAACTCAACTGCTGGAAACTCATAGAGGGGCTGAAATCCGAAGCCCCCATCTGTTGCAAACATTGCGTTGAGAATAGGTATAATCATCGCATAGTTAAAGGTGTTGAACACCGCGTGAAACGCTGCGAAGAAGAAGTAGGGCACAGTGTAGCGACTGAGTGGCTTAGCAAAGTTGAGCAGTCGCAAGTAGGTTTTAAACATAAATCAAATTATTGGGTTGCTCGCACGAATGAACACCTCATTCGGCAGCTAACATTACTCTTAAAGTAGACCTTCAGAGGCATACTCCTTGACACACTTTTCATAGTGTTTCAATGTCTCCTCCATCGTCATAAACGACTTACCACCAGCGGCATTTTTGTGTCCACCACCATTAAAATATCGCTGAGCGAAGAGATTAACATCGATATCAGCACGCGAACGAAGCGATACGCGGATAAAGTCGCTATGTTGGGTAAACATCGCCGACATCTTCATCTTCTTGATAGTGAGTGGATAGTTCACAAAACCCTCAGAGTCGCCCTGCTGGAACCAGAATCTACGCATCTCCTCCTCGGTAATCGACATATGTGCCACAGTACCATTATGGAAGATCTTCATCTTGCGGTTGATGACATAGCCAAAGAGACGTGCTCGCCCCTCAGTGAATGAGTTGTAGACGTTAAGATGTATATCTGGAATAGATATTCCCGTCGCTGCAAGGTGCGACACCATACGGAATGTATCTGGAGTTACCGACGAAAAGGCAAAATTACCAGTGTCGGTCATCATACCAACAAATAGATTCTCGGCCATACTACGCGAGATGTGGTCGATGCCATATAGCTGCTCAATGATAAGAGCCACAAGATAGCAGGTGCTCGACGCCTCGCTGTAAGACAACATAAGATCGAAATCCTCCGATGGGTCAAGATGGTGGTCGATAAGCACACGCTTTGCGTGCTGGTTTTCGTCGATAAGCTCACCAAGCTGCTCGAGACGCGAGAGTAGGTGGAAATCGAGGCAGAAGATGATGTCTGCACGCTTAAGTGCCTCTTTTGCAGCACCCTTATCGTCGTTCTTAAATATCACGACACTCGAGATATCGGGCATAAAATCGAGGTAGTAGGGATAGCGATTCGGAAGAATACAAGTAACCTCGTGGCCCTTTTTTCGCAATATCTCAGCCCATGCTAACGACGATCCCACAGCATCGCCATCGGGGTTGGTATGCGAAAGAATTACTATCGACTGAGGCGTTGCAAGAAGCTCTCGGAGTGCCTCTATCTTTGATACTGATAACTGCATAAGTCACATATTAATTATGCAAATATAATAAAAATAGGTATAACATCCTAATATTGCTAATATTTTATACATTAGAACTAAATTTTTCGGCTTTTAAACAAGTTTTTTATTAGACTAAAAATTCGTCGGCTAACAACTTTTTTTATATCTTTGCACTATATAGCCGAATATATAATCATTAAACTTATTGAATATGAACTTTTGGAAGACCTTTGTTGCTTCGCTAGCAGCACTTCTCGTAGGCTCGTTTGTAATCTTTATATTCAGCCTCATTTTCGGATTCTCAGTTTTATCGCTATTCAGCACCCCAACAACCGTTGTTGCCGAGAGGTCGGTGTTGTGTATCAACTTAAACGAGAGTATTGTCGACTCACCATCTGTGTCACCAATAAGTAACTTCAATGCCCAGAGTATGAGTATCGACTCATCACTCACCACACTTCAGATGCTCTCGGCCATTGAGCACGCAGCTTTTGATGAGAATATTAAGGGTATCTACCTCTACTTGAATGGCTCTGGAAGCGTCGAGACAGCAGTTCTCGAGGAGCTACGCTCAGCTATTGAAAAGTTTAAGCTCTCAGGAAAATTTGTTGTTGCATACGATGACAGCTACACTCAGGGCGAGTACTACTTAGCCTCTGTTGCTGACCGTGTGTCGCTTCATCCTGAGGGTACACTCGACTGGTCGGGTCTTCGCCTAAGCACTATGTTCTACAAGGGCCTTTTGGATAAGCTAAATATCGAGGTAGATGTTATGCGTCCAAGCGACTGTAAGTATAAGAGTGCTGGTGAGCCATTCTTCCTAAGGCAGATGTCGGATGCTAACCGCCAACAGATGCAGGCATTGGCAGACTCAATGTGGCAGACTCTTGTCAATGATGTTGCCAAGAGCCGAGGTATCGAAGTCGCAAAGGTTATGTCAATAGCTGCGAATATCGACATCTATGACTCTAAGACTGCTAAAGAGTACAACTTCATCGACGCCATCGAGTATGAGGACGAGATGAACAACTATCTTGAGGAGTTGGGTGTTAAGCGTAATCGTCGCGGCGAGCTCAACACAGTAACATTGGGCGATTACTGCGTTGCAAATGCTATGTTCAACCCAGAGCTTAATGTGAATGCATCTAAAAATAGAGTTGGTATCATCTATGCTGATGGTCAGATTGTTGATGGCACTGCTACTGGAGATGGCTACATCTTCGGAAATACCCTTGCTCAGCAGATTCGTGAGGCACGCCTCGACGACGATATCAAGTCGGTAGTCTTGCGTGTTAACTCTCCAGGTGGCTCGGCTTTGGCTTCAGACGTAATCTGGCGTGAGGTGGAGCTCTTGCAGCAGGCAAAGCCAGTGGTGGTATCTATGAGTTGCTATGCGGCAAGTGGTGGCTACTACATCTCTGTTCCTGCCGATTATATCTTCGCTGATAGACTTACGCTAACTGGCTCTATTGGTGTTATAGCAACACTGTTTAATGCCGAGAAGCTTCTCAACAACCATCTTGGTATCACTATCGATTATGTTAAAACATCTGAGAATGCCGGAGGTATCGACTTTACAGGAGATATGTCGCCTCGTAGCAAGCAGGTTGTTCTTAATAGCATCGACGCCACATACGACACCTTCACTTCTCACGTTGCCCAGGGACGTAACCTTAGTAAAGATAGGGTGTTGAGCATTGCCGAGGGACGTGTTTGGAGTGGTAGTGAGGCTGTTGGTATCGGCTTGGTAGATGCTAACGGTGGTCTTGTTGAGGCTATTGCAAAGGCTGCTCAGCTTGCCGATTTAGGTAGCAACTATGGCCTCAAGGAGGTAAGAGTTCCTATGTCTCAATTCGAAATATGGTTGCAGAGTATAGGTATGGCAACAGCAAAATCTTTGGGTGTAGACTATAACATCTATGGCGAGGATCTCAACACATTCATCAAGGAGAACCTCTTCATCTTCACCAATAGCGGCATCCAGATGATATCACCAATTAATATTGAAGTAAAATTATAATATAAGGTTATGAACGAACAACTTGAGGCACTACTACGCCAAATTATACACCCTGAGACAGCCGAGAATATTGTAGACAGCGGTTTTGTCGATCGTGCCGACCTCGGAGAGGATGGCTCTATAGCTATCACTCTTCGTTTTCAGAAGGCTCGCGACCCCTTCGCACAGAAGGTTAAGAAGCAGGTCGAGGAGCTTATGGCTAAAAACTTTCCTGAGAGCAACACTCTTGTTATCATTCGCGAGGCTAAGCCAAAGCCACGCCGCCGTGAGCAGCAGACAACAACTACCGAGATATCTAATATCATCGCTATTGCTTCGGGTAAGGGTGGTGTTGGTAAATCAACAGTGACAGCTAATCTCGCCGTGACACTTCGCCAACGAGGATATAATGTTGGTATCCTTGATGCCGATATCTATGGTCCTTCGCAGAATAAGATGTTTGGTGTTGAGGGTTATATTCCCGATGCAGAGCGTGACGAGGAGGGTAACGACTATATTATCCCAGCACAGTCGTTAGGTATTAAGGTGATGTCTATTGGATTTTTTATCAAGCCTACAGATGCCCTTATGTGGCGTGGTGGTATGGCCACAAATGCCCTTCACCAGCTTATCCACCAGACACGCTGGGGTAAGCTCGACTATCTGTTGGTTGACCTCCCTCCAGGAACTGGCGATATACACCTATCAATTATCAACGAGCTCAAGATCTCTGGTTCGGTGATTGTATCGACACCACAACAGGTTGCTGTTGCTGACGTGGTGCGTGGTGTTGAGATGTTCCGCCATCCTCAGGTCAACATCCCTGTGTTGGGTGTTGTTGAGAATATGGCGTGGTTCACACCTGAGGAGCTTCCCAACAACCGCTACTACCTCTTTGGTAATGGAGGTGCAGCACGCTATGCTGAGCAGGCTGGTATCGAGCTTTTAGGTCAGGTGCCAATCATCCAATCTATAATGGAGGGTAGCGAGAGTGGTAGCCCTGCAGGAGGAGTAGATTCGCGTGTTGAGGAGTACTACTCAGCCATTGCCGAGAAGGTTGTTAATAAGCTACCTTCTGAGTGTTAAAAATGGTGTTAGTAAGTGTGAGTAAATTATTAATAAATAAATTTGCATTATTCAAAGCGGTCGTTGTATATACGGCCGCTTTTTCTTTCCAAACATTTATCCAACTTTTTATAGAGTGAATTTTCAACGCTATTTTCCGCACTTTTCGACACTCACTTTTAATATCTTTTCAATGTTTATTTGTTGATATATCTTTTAACAACTGTTTATTTTATTTTATATATCACTTATTTATAATGAATTAGATAAAAAACAATATCAACAAAATAGAATATAAACGTTGATAACTTCTTATTCAAAAACTTACTAACACAATCAACAGCTATTATTATTACTCTTTTATTTTTATTATAAATATATAGTATTAAAAAAATATAAAATAGATGTTTACAACTTCAGCCATTTGGGGTCAAGGTTTAAATAAGACTAAAAAAGACGCTACTTTTTAAAGTAGCGTCCTCTAAATCATTTACCCCCCTCTTCTCTATGTGGTCCCCTTGTTATAATTCCACTCTTTGCCACCTTTTAGGCTCTCCAGTTCTCTCTGTCGAGCGAGCGGTAGCCAATAGCCTCGGAGATGTGAGAAGGCTCTATATCGCTCTTTTTATCGAGGTCTGCAATGGTGCGTGCCACCTTGATGATTCTATCGTAAGCACGTGCCGAGAGGTTGAGACGCTGCATAGCCCTCTCGAGTAGTTCCGAACACTCGCGGCTGAGTGGAGCAAATCTGCGAAGCATAGCACTATTCATCATAGCGTTGCAGTGTATATCTACATCTGTAAATCTCTGCTGTTGGATTTCGCGTGCCTTGATTACACGTTTACGCACCTCAGCACTCGACTCCTCGCGACGCTCTGACGACATATCGCTAATGCTCACTGGGACAACCTCAACGTGTATGTCTATACGGTCCATCAGTGGTCCTGAGATATGGGCCATATAGCGATGTACGGCTGCTGCAGAGCAGGTACACTCCTTTGTAGGATGGTTGAAGTAGCCGCAGGGGCAGGGGTTCATCGAGGCTATAAGCGTGAAGTTGGCAGGGTAGTCTACCGAGTATCGTGCTCGCGATATTGTTATGTGACGATCCTCTAATGGTTGGCGTAACACCTCGAGGACGTTGCGACCAAACTCAGGCATCTCGTCAAGAAAAAGCACGCCGTTGTTTGCCAGCGACACCTCGCCAGGTTGTGGATACTGTCCACCTCCGATTAGTGCTACTTGCGATGTAAGGTGGTGAGGGGCTCTGAATGGACGTTCGTAGATGAGTCCGCGGTGTGTGCCTATTTTACCGGCTACGGAGTGTACCTTTGTGGTCTCGAGAGCCTCATCGAGGGTCATTGGTGGCATAATTGTAGGCATACGTCGTGCAAGCATTGTCTTACCTGAGCCTGGCGAGCCTATCATTATTATGTTATGTCCACCAGCTGCAGCGACCTCGAGTGCTCGCTTTACGTATGACTGACCCTTTACGTCTGAGAAGTCTTCGGCATAGAGCGACTCTCGTGTAGATGACTCTTCGGCGAGGATATGCTCTGCTGGGGTGTAGTCCGTACGACCACAAATAATCTCGCATAGCTCGACAAGTGAGCCTATACCTATTATATCTATACCATCGACAACTGCTCCCTCCGAGATGTTATCTTTAGGAAGGAATACACGTTTGAGACCCTTCTCACGAGCACGAGCCACAAGAGGAAGAACACCTTTTACAGAGCGTAGGCTACCGTTGAGCGATAGCTCGCCGATAAACATTGAGTCCTCAATATAGTTTGTTGTAATCTGCTCTGTTGCTGCGAGTATACCTATGGCTATGGGGAGGTCGTATAGAGATCCCTCTTTACGTAGGTCGGCAGGGGCAAGGTTAACAACTATCTTCTTGGCTAACAAGCGATAACCACTATTTTCGAATGCGGCCTGAATACGTTGCTCGCTCTCCTTGATAGTGTTGTCGGGAAGTCCCACGATGTAGAGTCCAATGCCGCCATTAGCAACATTAACTTCGACGGTGACATCTACTGCCTCGATACCCGAAATTGCACCTGTATTGACCTTTATAAACATACCTTAAATTTTAGAATGGTGCTATATCAAATTCGCTTGGCACACCTGCACTCGACATTCCACTCGACTGTAGACTCTCGGGTGCTGAGCTCATCGGTGGATAGTTATTACCACTCGACGAGAATGTGTCGTAGCTCTCGCTCATAGGCTGCTGCAAAACATTGTTTGTCACTGACGAGTCGGCATCGGCAAACTTAGCCTGCTCCTTAATAAAGCGAAGAGGTACGTCTGTCACCTCACCATTACGGTGCTTGGCGATTATAATCTCGGCCATACCCGCTGTTGAGAGTCCATCTTCATTTGTTGTAAGTCCGTAGTACTCAGGACGGTGAATGAATGCTACAACGTCGGCATCCTGCTCAATAGCTCCCGACTCACGAAGGTCCGAGAGCTGTGGTCGCTTCGATCCACCACGGTTCTCCACATTACGACTAAGCTGTGAGAGGGCTATGATTGGTACATCGAGCTCCTTGGCGATAGCCTTGAGCGTACGCGAGATGAGCGACACCTCCTGCTCACGATTGCCTCGTGTCTCAGCCGAAGCGGCAGTCATAAGCTGAAGGTAGTCGATGATGATGAGTTTTATGTCGTGTTGTGTCTTTAGTCGACGAGCCTTTGAGCGGAACTCGTAGACTGAAAGTGCTGGCGTGTCGTCAATATATAGAGGTGCTCGACCCAGGTCGATAGTCTGCTTCTCGAGGTGTGCCCACTGTGCTGGGCTAAGATTACCCGTACGCAGATCCTTAGGGTTGAGCTGTGTCTCGGCAACGATGAGTCGGTTCATAAGCTGCACCGACGACATCTCGAGCGAGAAGAAGGCTACAGGGGTCTTAAACTCAACAGCCATATTACGTGCCATAGTGAGCACAAAGGCTGTCTTACCCATCGAAGGTCGTGCCGCGATGATGATAAGATCCGATGGCTGCCAACCGAGTGTGATGCTATCGATGTCGGTGAATCCAGAACGTACACCATTATACTCACCCGCAGTCTTTGCTGCTGCCTCAATCTGCTTGAGTGCCTTATGCAAGATGTCGGATGCTGAGAGAACTGAACGCTTCACATTACCCTCAGACACCTTAAATATCTCCTGCTCGGCAAAACCAATAAGCTCAGTAACGTCTACCTCTTCGTCGTAAGAGCGTCGCTGGATCTCTGTTGCAGAGCGAATCAACTCACGCTGCACATACTTCTGTGCAATAATCTTGGCGTGAAACTCGACGTGGGCTGCTGTTGCTACACGCTGAGTGAGCTCGGCAAGATATGCCGCACCACCCACCTTTGTAAGCTCCTTTTGTGCCTTGAGTCGCTCGGTAACTGTGTAGAGGTCGATAGCCTTCATCTCGAACGATAGGTCCTGGATAGCCTTGAATATTGTGCGGTGCTCCTCGGTGTAGAACGTATCTACCGAGAGATACTCCTGCACATCGATGATGGCATCTTTCTCGAGCATCAAAGCACCGAGTACAGCCTGCTCCAATTCAATAGATTGTGGCGGTGCAATACCGTCAAGCTCAGCGAGTTGTGTGTATGCCTCTTGGTTATTTTTCGACGATTTGTTATATTGTTTTGCCATAAGTCGTAGGTCTCAAAAATTTTTTCATCCACAAATTTAATAATTTTATGGCGAATAACAATCGTTTCGGCTGTAGAAGTTATTATTAGTTATTCTCGTTTATTAACAATGTTATTAATATCCTAAATATTGGTAAATGATTAAGGGCCCACCTAATTTACGTTAGGTAGACCCTTAATTATAGAGTTTTTACAAACGAATTATCTCTGTGTAGCCAACGCCTTAATATCATTGCGGCCAACGAAGCTCACCTTAATCTTTCCGCTGCGAGTCTCGCCACTTAAGATGTTGAGGAACTCCTGAGCATCGCGAAGCTGGCTTGTGGTGTATGTGAATGGATCGCTGTAGACCATATCGCTATAGTTGCCACGATAATCCTGAACCACTGCTGCAATTACATACTCAGTGTTGAATGAACCTAAATCACTCATAACATCATAGTATGAGTAGTATACAAGATCGTCAAATATTGCCTGGTCACCATAGCTATTTACGGTTGCTGTATCGTAGATGTAGTGATATACACCTGAGTAGTTGTCGCTCTCAGTCTCAAGCCAGTGAATCATCACAAAGTTGCCTGGATAGTTTGCAAAGCTTGCATACTCAGGATCAAGCTCCGAAATAGCAACAGGATCGTATGGACCATAGGTAACAATACCCGTAACACTATTCTCTGCTGGTGCCTCAGCCTCAGTCTTAACATCGAGACGAGTAAGTCCTGTGGTTGCTACACCACCGTAGTAACCAAAGACTAAGATTGAGTACTCGGTCTCAGGGCGGAGGTAGCAGTTATAGTAGTTGTATTCACCCTTGTACTCATCGAGCCAGTAGCCGTTGACAGCGTAATCAATAATCTCCTCCTCGGTGTTATAACCCTCGAGGGCAGACTTATTGAGAATGAGTATAGAGTAGTTCTCATCAGTGGAAGGTGTTACAGTGAAGTCCAATACACGGGTGTAGCAAGCATTAAGCTCGATGTTGAATGTCATATCCGACTGTGCAACGTCGCCCGTTGTAAAGCTCTTAACTACAGGGCGTGACGATAGCATAGGAATACCGTCGATAACCTCCACAGCAAAGACAACAGCTGTGTAATCGCTATTAGCAAGTAGCTCCTCGATGAAGTTTGAAGCACCTGTCTTGCACTCCTCTTCGAGAATCTGCTCTGCTGTCATATTGTAGTAGTCCATATATGAGTTTATGTTCTTCATCCACGTCTGTGCTGCAAGCACTGCGTACTCGTCGTTGACAGTTGTACCATCAGCAAGGTATAGGTCGTGTCTATTATCACAAATAATAGTTGTATAGTAACCATTGTAACTTGCGGGATCAACACTTATTGTTGCTGATGGGCCATCGATTGCAACCTGAATATCGAATGTCTGCTCGCCAATAGTGTTGATAGGAGTCTCAACAATCTCATAGAAGATAGGAGTTGTTACTGTATAGTCGCTGCCATCCTCATTAAACTTAACGCCATAAGCATATACGACATAATTTTTGGCAGGAACAAGGCTTGTCCAGTCTTGAGAGATATCGCCCTTAAATACAAGGCCAAAGTTTTTCATAAAGTCAAAGAGCTCGTAACCATAAGCACCTGCATACTGTGCGAAGAAGTTGTAGTCATCATACAATAGAGTCTCTTCGTCGGCAATACCCTTCTCCTGGAAGTAAGCGACCTCCGACATATATAAAACATAGTAATTATCATCGTTCTCAGCACTGATTTCAGTTGTGAACTTATTGTATGTTACGTTCTTAACCTCAAAAGTGAATGCGTCGCCATTCATATGAGCCTGGCTTACAGTGACAATAACACTTTCAGCCTCTGGATACTTGATAGTAAGAGTAGCCTCACGTGCACTCTCCTCGGTGTTGTATGCAGCATTAAACACCACAGCGGTCTGTGAAGTCTCCTTGATAGTAATCCACTCAGCCTCTTCACTTACGCCGACGGCTACATTGCCAATAGGGTTGTCGATTGTGAGGTTGATAGTGTAGTCGCCACCCTCAGCACTAACGCTTACATTGAGGTTCTCAACATTGATCTTGGGATTCTTATCCTCTGGTTGAGGGGTGTTGATTGGGTCGGTTTCACAGGCAGCCATCAATCCTGCAGAGATCAAAGCTGCAAAAGCAAATAAAGTCTTAAAAATTCTCATAGACACAAATATTAAATTTTAGGTTGTGCAAAAGTATAATAAAATTAATATAAATGAAAATATTTCTGTATATTTTTTTATTTTAAATTACGATTTTATTTATCTTTTTAATGAATCAATCATTATTTTTTATAACTAAATATCTTATTTTTGGAGTTTATCTGCACTCTATTGCCAGAAGGCTATTTTTTACTATAACAGCAAGTATTATATCCATAATTGTGCCATTTAGAGTCTATATGAACCATTTGATACCCTTTTTTGAAGATTTATTCCTATATTTGCAAATTAATCAACAGTATAAGTGTTGGTAATAAATAGTAGATGAATTTAGAGTTTAACATAGCACGCCGACTATCGAGTCGCCGCAACGGACATCGTGCAGGTGTTATGGAGCGTGTGGCTACCATCGCAACAACAATAAGCCTTGCGGTGATAATTGTCACACTATCTGTCGTTGATGGATTTAAGCATAATATTGACTCTCTACTTACAGGAGCGTCGGCCGATATTATTGTCACAGCTCCCGAGAGTCGTGGTGTGGTCTCGTCGGCCGTAATACCCAAGGGTGAGGCTATCGAATCAATAATCACTGATGATAGGGTAGAGGGTTACTCATCCTATTTGGCAAAGCTGGCGGTGATTAAGAGTGATGAGAACATCATAGGTGTTATGCTCAAGGGTGTCGATTCGCTGTACAATATGGAGTTCTTTGCAGAGCACCTTATCGAGGGCTCTCTTCCACGCCTTGTCGGTGAGCCACGCTCTCGCGATGTTATCGTCTCTCGACGCGTAGCCCAAAGTATGGCGATAGGTGTTGGCGACCGCATTGAGATGGTCTTTATTGACGATAATAGTGGTGTTCTGCGTGATAGATTCTCGGTTAGTGGTATCTACGAAACGGGTATTACGGGTGTCGACAATGCACTTGTGTTGAGCGATATACGCAATGTAAAACGCTTCTATGATCGTAGCCAAGAGAGTGTTACAGGCTATGAAGTTAGACTCAAGAGAGGAGTCGATACCGAGCTTATGGCAGATGAGCTTAACAACAAATTTGTGCAACTCTATTTGGATAGTGAGATAAATGCCGAGGCATTCACCATTGAGAGCATATATCCGCAGCTCTTCAGTTGGTTGGCAACTCACGACGTGAATGCAGTGTTCATCACAGTGATAATGATTATAGTGGCTCTACTTAATATGACCACTGCTCTGCTCATTATCGTATTGGAGCGTCAGAGGATGATTGGCGAGCTTAGGGCTATGGGTATGGGTCGAACAAGTGTAGTGAAGATATTTGTGGCAAGAGCACTCTTCATCATCTCGCGAGGTGTAGTGATAGGCACACTGCTGGGTGTTGCCTTGTGTCTTGTGCAGCACTTTTTTGGTGTTGTGCCACTCCCTGCCGAGGGCTATATCCTTAGCACCGTGCCAGCAGCTCTGTGCTGGGGACGATGGCTCGTAGCTATTTTGGCAACTGTTGTAATCACGCTTGTGATGATGATACTCCCATCACTGTTGGCAACAAGAGTATCTCCGTCAAAGGCAATAAGATATGAATAATTTAGTTAATAGGGTATGAAACCATATAACCAGGAGCAGACCAAGAAGGAGCAGGTCGAGCAGATGTTCGACAATATAGCTCCGACGTACGACAAACTTAACCACATCTTGTCTTTTAACATCGACCGTATTTGGCGTCGACGTGTGATGCGTATTGTGCGTCGTTCTCACGCAATGAAGATTCTGGATGTGGCAACAGGAACGGGCGACTTGGCTATAGCTATGGCCAAGCGTGTCGACCGCACCCATATATTGGGTGTTGACCTCTCAGAGGAGATGTTGCAGGTGGCTCGCAAGAAGATCGAGAAGCAGGGGCTCGAGGAGCGAATTATGGTCGAGAAGGGCGATGCCGAGAATCTAAGTATGGTATCTACCGAGTCGATAGATGCCGCCACAGTGGCTTTTGGTGTGCGTAATTTCGAGAATCTTGAGCGAGGCTTGAGTGAGATCTATCGCACCCTGAAGCGAGGTGGTAAGTTTGTGGTGTTGGAGTTCTCTATTCCTCGCAACCCTCTTGTTCGCTGGGTATATGCCCAATATTCGCACCGTCTGTTGCCCCGTATTGGTGCTATGCTCTCGAAAGATCGTAAGGCCTACGACTATCTACCCGACTCTGTCGAGGAGTTTCCATCGCCTGAGCGTTTTGCCGAGATTTTGCGAGGTGTAGGCTTCAAGGATATCAAGCTCCGCTCGCAGAGCTTTGGCATTGCGTATATCTACGAAGCTACAAAGTAGTCTATGCCAAGGTTCTATAAATACGCATTATCGTTCATCTTTGTGCTACTATCGGTAGGTAGTGCCAAGGCCGATATACTCGATAAGTTCCATTTCGAGCGATTTGTGGCTGTGACTCACCTCTCGACATCAGGTATGAACCTATGGGTCGAGGTGAGTAGCGAATGGGCACATACGCTAATAATTAAAAAGGCGAAGATCGATGTTATGATGCAGGGCAAGTATGTAGCAACCATCGAGTTACGTGATAAGGTTAAGATTCCTCGTCGCTCTAAGAGCAAAGTCCTGCTGCCCCTACGCTTCACAACATCCAATTCACTCACTTTGCAACGTGTTGTTCGCCATCTTGTCGACAATCGTGGTTTGGGAACTACTATCGACTACCGTATTCGTGCGGGTGTCAAGGTGTTAAAGATGAATTTTTCCGATAAAAATGTTGCAGTTTCCCAAATTTTGGATAACTTCGCATTATCAAACGAGAGTTTACGCGAGCTTGCAAAGCTAATATAAGTAGTTGAAAATGATGAGAAGAGGAGTATTACTCGTTTTATTGGCCGTTGTTATGTGCTCATTGGGTGCATCGGCACAGCGTGTGACAATGTTAACAAACCAGTTAGCAAAAAGTGCTGATAATGGTGCATCGATAACTATTTCCCAGGATGAGGGTGTGAGTGGTGCAGTATCATATATGGAGAATAGAAATGGCACCCCAGCAAAGGTTTCTGGATATAGCTTTGTTATCTTCCACGCCTCTGGTCAGTTTGCTAACGAGAGTGCGTCGAGTGCTCTTAACACCTTTCGTAAGATTTACAAGAGCGTAGAGTCGAATATTGAGGTAGATAGCCCTACGTTTAAGGTTATTGTTGGTAAGTGCTTTAGCTTGGAGGAGGCAGCAATCTTGTTCAATAGAATTGAAGATATGTATCCCGATGCTGTTCGTACCGAGGTTAGCGTGCCGCTCAGAATCCTTCTACGCAACCAGGGCCAGAATAATATGACGATAGAGCGTCGTGGTGAAGTTGCTGGCGATGTAGAGCTTAATGCTGTTAGCCCATCCGAGCAGGAGGTTGAGGTTATCGAGACTCCTGAGGACCTTGTTTCGGGTGAGGCTATAATTAAGACAGAGAGTATTGATTCTCAGGATGTTAATACAGAAGAGTATAAATTAATTGAGGCTCCTATTGAGGTTAACTCTGAGGAGTAATATAATTTTATCAAGACCATTTATTAATTTTAAAATCTACAACTATGAAGAAGATGTTTGTTTTTGCAGCTATGTTTGCTGCAGTTGCTATGGTTGCTTGCTGCGGCCAGCAGAAGGGTACTGAGGAGAAGGCTTGCTGCGATCAGAAGACTGAGTGCTGCGAGGAGAAGGCTGAGTGCAAGGGCGAGTGCGATAAGGCGGAGTGCAAGGGCGAGTGCGACAAGGCTGAGTGCAAAGGTGAGTGCCAGAAGGCTGAGGGTGAGTGCTGCGGTGGTCAGTGCCAGGAGGCTGAGGCTCCAGCAGAGGTAGCTCCAGAGGCTTAATCCTATCGAAGCAGTGTTACAGGCTTAAATTAAGGTCTGTTAGCACTTTCTAAAATCAAGGGGTTATCCGACAACGAAAGCGGATAACCCCTTGATTGTGCATCTTTGCGAAGTTGCTAGTATGATTTGATATGTGGTGGACTATCCAATTTTTTGCGGATCTTTCCCTATTTTTTACACTATATTTAGAGCTCAGTTGTGGCTTTATAAGAGATAAATTGTGCTAATTTAGAATATATTTGTATAGTCAAACTTTGTGTAAAATTGGCAGAATAGGGGAGTTTTGTAGAAATTTTATATGCAAAAAAAGGCTTTTAAACGGCGTGTTTGGCATAAATATTCAATAAATCTGCGATTTTCTGCATATATCATTGGAAGAATAAAATAATCGTTATACATTTGTACTGACAAAATATTTTTTCACGTTAACTAAACTTTATAGCTATGAAGAAGTTCTTTACTTTCGCAGTAATGTTTGCTGCAGTTGCTATGGTAGCTTGCGGTGGCCAGCAGACTAAGGCTACTGAGGAGGTTGCTCCTGAGGCTACAGTAGAGGTAGTTGAGGAGGTTGCTCCTGAGGCTGCTGAGGCTACAGAGGCTCCAGCTGAGGCTGAGGTTGCTCCTGAGGCTGAGGTTGCAGTTGAGGCTACTGAGACTGTTGCTGAGTAATTGCAAATTGCATCAATTTGCTTTATGTGGGTGGATTTATCCGCCCTTTTTTTGTTTATATATCCCTCTACTATCGCTTTGTTGAGGCCCTTAGACCCTCGATGACACTGTGGGTGAAGCCTGCAGCCTCCATAGCATTGAGACCTTTGATGGTGAGACCACCGGGAGTAGTTACGCGGTCGATCTCTGCCTCGGGATGAGCATCGTTGGCCGCAAGAACGTCGACAGCACCTCTGAGCGTCTGCATCACTATCTGTTTTGCGTCATCGGCACGTATACCGAGCTCCACTCCTCCCTCCATAGCGGCACGAATATATCTGAGTGCGTAGGCAATGCCGCAGCTCGCAAGCGACGTAGCAGTGGGCATAACGCCCTCGTCGATCAACATAGCCTTACCGAGCTCACTGAAAATATCGAGCAAGAGGCGATCTTGTTCGGCTGTAGAGCGACACGAGGATATAAAGGTCATACTGCTCATTGTGGCTATGGCAGTGTTGGGCATTATGAGATATGTCGAAGGTAGTTCGTCATTACCCCTCTTAAGCCACTCTGTGAGTTGCTCAATGCCTAAGCCTCCAACAAGCGAGGCTACGGCCTGACGTGAGTAGTCGAGATGGGGTTTAATCTCGTCGAGTACCTCCACAACCTTCCAGGGTTTCACGGCAAGTACGACTATATCGGCAGCCACGGCAGCATCGATATTATTTGTTGTCGTGTTAATATCTCGAAACTCCGCTTTGAGGGCCTCGAGCTTTGGTGTTGATGGGTTGGCGACAAAGATGTCGGATGTCGCAATGCGACTACCCTGTGCCAATCCACGTGCTACGGCACCACCCATATTACCTGCTCCGATAATTGCTATCTTCATATACTTTGCCTGTTAAGTAATTTTCAAAATCAATATCATATTAGGCATCCCCCACATCGAAAAAGATTAAGTTTTAGAGTGTGCTACTCAAATAGTCGTTTTCGTGCTAATTTTGGTTGATTGTCCTCGACAAAGTTAAGAATTTTTTCTAACTTTGTGTATAATTCACCCTTTAAAACCAAGTGTTGAGATATGAGTACACTCGAGCGAGCAATTGAGATAGCTACCGAGGCACATCGTGGCCAGGTCGATAAGGCCGGAAACGACTATATCGAACATCCACTGCGAGTGATGGCAGCTGGCAAGAGTCTCAACGAGAAGATTGTTGGCGTGCTACACGACGTTGTAGAGGATACAAATTGGACCTTCGAGATGCTCGCCTCAGAGGGTTTTTCGCAGGAGGTCATCGACGCCTTAAGGTGTGTTACTAAGCTCTCCAAGAGCGAACCGTACGATAAATTTATCGCCCGCGTAAAGAGAAATCCTTTAGCCGTAGAGGTTAAGTTACACGACCTATCAGACAATATGGATATACGACGTCTCCCCTATTTATCCGATAAGGATGTTAAGCGACTAAAGAGGTATTTGAAGGCCTACAAGCAGCTTATGGGAGAGCCCACCTACTCGGTGTATGCCTGCCAACAGGAGTACCCAAACGCCTATCTGCCCTGGAACGAGGAGGATGATTTGAAGCTCACAGAGATGTGGCACAATGGTGCAACAATCGAAGATATAGCCTCCTATTTTCAACGCAAGCCAAGTGCCATAGCACAGCGTATCAAGAAGTTAGAGCTTGTAGATAAGAATGAATAGAAATAGATGAAAATATGCAACAGACAATTACACCCGACAAGCAAACAGTTGAAGCTTGCCTGAAGAATAAATCTTATTACATAGACTTTTATCAGAGAGAGTATGTATGGACCAAAGAGACTGTAGAGGTCCTACTTAGAGATATATTCTATTCGTTCGAGATATCATATGACCAATTTAAGGATGCAGAACTATCTCAAGAGGTTCTTGAGAAGTTTAATTGGTACTATCTCAATATATACATAACCAACAATATTGGTGGTAAGATATATGTTGTCGATGGTCAGCAACGCCTTTCGACTCTAACTCTTATTGCCAATAAACTCTATCACCTTACAACTGATGATGCCTTAAAGGAGTCGTTAAAGGCCTGTATATATGGTAAAGATAAGTGGAAGGGCAATATTTTTCTGTTAGACCACGAGAAGCGACACGATATTATGGATAGAATCCTTAAAGAGGATATTGCTGAAGCCCCTAAATTTAAGAATAAGACCGAAGAGACTCTGTGGAATAGATACAAGGATATTTCTAAATTTATCGATGATAAACAGATGGATGAGAAGAGGGTGGATACATTTATCTACTATTTTCTCGAGAGGTTGGTATTGGTTGAGTTGACAATACAGCAAAACGATACCCCTATGATATTCGAAGTGATCAATGATAGAGGTGAGGCATTGAAGCCATTCGAGATTTTGAAGGGTAAACTTGTCGGAGCTCTTGATAAGATGGACACAGACAAATACTCTAAGATTTGGGATGATGTCATTGCTGACCTATTTGAGATTGAAGATGCATTTTTTAACGACTATTTTAAATCAAGGTTTGTCTTTAAACGCAATTCAAAGTTGGAGGGTGCATTAAGCAATACATATCACAGATATATATTTGAGTCTAATGATATTGGTCAATCTCTGGGATTTAGAAGAACAGACAAAAATCAAATATCTAACATAAAAAATTTTATAGATCGTGAGATGGTCTATTATGGTCGTCTATATTCTAAGATTCGCAAGAATGAGTTGAATGATGAATTTATGAGTTACCATAGTGCCATTCACGGCTTAGCAGGCCAATACTATATCATACTATCTGCTTGTGAAGTTAATGACCCACGCGAAGATGAAAAGATAAGGAGCATTACCAAGGAGTATGACAGAATATATATGCTTCTAAGACTAAATGGTGCGTACGATAGTAATTCATTCCAAGATATTGCATATCGCATCAACGAACATATTAGAGGAAAGGCTGTTGAGGAGTATCGAGAGGTATTCAATAATATTCTCCGAGAGGCTATTTGCGAGAGAAGGGGTAGGGATGATATATCATCGCTGCTTGACTATAGCTCATTTAAGCAGGTGGGATATACCAATATGGAGAAACGCTCTCTGAGGTATTTCTTGGCTCGTATTGAAAAGTTCTTGTGCGATGGATTGTGCGAGAGTATGAAAGATAGTGTCGAGACCATATCTACTAAAACAAGCTATAAGCTTGGATATCATATTGAACATATCTTGAGCCATAATAGCACAAATATCAGCTATTTTGAATCTGAGGAGGAGTTTGAACTATTACGCAACCAACTTGGAGGTTTGCTATTGTTGAAGGATCGAGATAATATCAGTTCGGGCAACGAAGAGTACTCAGATAAGCTTAAAACATATAGTGCAGGTTTAGTCTGGGGACATACATTATGCAAGGAGTATCATCATATAAACAAGAGCTTAAACACCCTTAATAGTCAGCTCCAGGCTGCTTGTGGTCAAACAATCACGCCAATAGATGTTTTTGATAAATCGGCATTGGAGAGTAGAACAAGGCTTCTGTATGACATTGTTAAGCTTATTTGGGAGATAGATTAGAAATTGTCGTTTGCCCCTCTTTTCGATAAAAAGGGTCTATTCTAACCATCAATAGATGGAGTGTAGTGGCTCATAATAAAGGAGCCTATCCAACGGACGAATGTGGATAGGCTCCTTTGTTTTGTAAATTGCTGACCGTGTAGAGCTATTTATTTGGCTTACGGGTGAATCTCATAAGCTGCTGCATAATGTTGACCTTGCGGAGGTCCTGTGGTGCAGTGGTGCTCTTAGCACAAGCATTTGCACGCTCCAACTCCTCTGGGCTGAGGCTCTTACGCCACTCTGCCATCTCACGCTGCACCGCTGAAAACTCAGCACACTTAGCCACTACCTGCTGCTGCTGCTCTGGGGTGAGCGAGTTGAACCAGAGTTTAGCATTCTTAGCCTCGGCAATAGCATCCAAGTCTACAATGTTGAGAATCTCCGACATACGAGCTTTGTACTCTGTAATCTGATCCTCGACAGAAACCTTTGGCTGAGACTCTCCACAACTGAAGGCAAAGAGAGCTGCGATAGCCACAATAATAAATCTCTTCATAAGTTTATCTTTTTTAAATTAAATTTCGCGTCGGACATTAATTGAGCAAAATGCAGTCTCAAAGGTATTAATTTTTCTTGATATAGACCATCTGTTTGCACGAAAATTACTATCTTTGAGGTCGAAACACCTTAAAATTGAGTAAAAACTATGTTTGAAAAACAGAAACAGATAATCGAAAATGCGTGGGAGAACCGCGAACTCCTCGCCACTGACGAGGTTAAAAACACCATTCGCGAGGTCATCGAGGCTGTCGATAAGGGTGTGTTGCGATGTGCCGAGCCTGTCGACTTGGAGCGTAGTGAGTGGCAGGTAAACGAGTGGGTCAAGAAGGCGGTGATTATGTATTTCCCTATTCAGACTATGCGAACTATGCAAGCTGGTGAGCTCGAGTGGTACGACAAGATGGAGCTCAAGCGTGGCTACGAGGAGCTCGGCGTGCGAGTTGTTCCGCAGGCTGTGGCTCGCTACGGTGCCTACATCGCCCCAGGAGCCATCCTTATGCCGTCGTACGTAAACATCGGAGCCTTTGTCGACAGCGGTACTATGGTCGATACCTGGGCTACTGTTGGCTCGTGTGCCCAGATTGGCAAGAACGTGCACCTCAGCGGTGGCGTTGGCATTGGCGGAGTGTTGGAGCCTGTGCAGGCATCGCCCGTTATCATCGAGGATAACTGCTTTATCGGCTCACGCTCAATCGTTGTTGAGGGTGCTCACATCTGCCGCGAGGCTGTGCTCGGCTCAAATACTGTCATCACTGGCTCGACACACATCATCGACGTCACAGGTCCCGAGCCTGTCGAGTATAAGGGCTATGTGCCACCACGCTCGGTAGTGGTGTCTGGAACATACAATAAAAAATTCCCTGCTGGTGAGTATGGCGTGCAGTGTGCCTTGATCATCGGCCGTCGCAAGGAGTCTACCGACAAGAAGACCTCGCTCAACGATGCACTGCGAGACTTCTCAATCTCGTAGCTCCATAAATACTAACATTTGGGGGTGTCCATCAATGTGGACTACCCTTCATCGGCGGTGAATTTTATTTCACCGCCGATTTTGTTGATATACATTGCATTAGGCTGTTGCGTTGTAAAACGACTTTTTGTGCAAAAATGGTTTAAGCGTTGATTTTACCCTTTTGCGTGTAGTCTTCTATGTAGTATAAATTAAGTATAATTAAGATATAATATGCTAAATTATTTGGTGGTCTAAAAAATTAGACCTATATTTGCATAGACAAAACAAATACTACTATGCCTACAATTTTTGAAATTTTCGGACTGCGTTTCTTTTTCTACTCTGACGAGCACCTGCCGATCCATGTTCATATTGAGTATGGAGGTAACGATGCAAAGGTTGAGATTGCGACTCGCAAGGTTGTTCAAAATCGAGGATTGAAGCCACGAGAGTTGAAAAAAGCAACACAGTTGATAGAGATGTACGAGCAGGAG
>JAEIGA010000194.1_pt1 | contig 85106 bp, 62 predicted proteins | sample 9270691 | NCBI WGS metagenome assembly JAEIGA01 (sample SAMN17057246, study PRJNA624740) | gut metagenome | biome: biome; isolation source: fecal sample | host: Bos grunniens | place: China: Xizang | collected 2019 | reverse complement strand
ACTCCTCTTCAAGCGCTCAACCCGAGGATAAGATGGATGTATTCAACTTTTCGTATGGCCCAAGCGCGAACTACAGGTTGCCTTGGTACAACATCAGCTTCTTCACCAGCCTGTCGATGAACAGTCGCAGAGGATACAGCGACCCGAATGCAAATACCGATGAACTTTTGTGGAATGCACAGATGTCGGCAAGTTTCCTTGACAGGAATGCTCTGACCGTTTCGCTGCAGATATATGATATCTTGCAGCAACAGAGCAACATAAGCCGTGTCGTGGATGCTCTGTCGCGCCGTGATACCGAAACAAATGCAATCTACAACTATTTTATGTTCAAATTGTCGTACAGATTCAATAACACAGGAAAGAACAGTGACAAGAAGACTCCTGAGGGCATGCGTGGCTTCGGAGGACGGCCTGAAATGGCACCTATGGGACCTCCTCCGGGGCAGTTCGGAGGTGGTGGCAGACCTTTCTGATATATAAAAAGCGGCAAAATAGTCTCTATCTTGCCACTTTTTATTGTTTTATAGCTATATTAGCATCGGAAATACTATTTTAAACAGAGGGCTGTGAACGGAATAACAATTATGGGTTGCTTGTACTGGGCATACTGTGTTGTTGCCATTTTACTGATGTTCAAGGTGGTGTTGAGGAATCGTGACACCATCAAGACCCTTGCATGGATGCTTGTACTTGTCTTTCTTCCTGTTTTAGGTCTGATTCTTTACTTCTTCTTCGGACGGGATACGCGCAAGATAAGAATCATTGGAAAGAGACAGCTCTCGCAGATTAAGCGTCGTGACCAGTTGGGGGCTCTTTTTGACGATGTTGCAGATGTGCCTTCGTGTTATTCTCCGCTAATGTCGTTTTTCAGGAACTCCTCACTTGCCTATCCTTTTCATGCAGAGGATGCCGAGGTTATTACCGACACTTCGCGTTTCGCTTCCCGGTTGATAGAGGAACTGGAACGTGCCAAGAAACATATCCATTTCCAGTTCTATATAATAGAGGATGACAATTTCGGGCACCGTGTGCGGGATGTGCTTGTGGAGAAAGCCCGACAGGGTGTCGAGGTAAGGGTTATCTACGACAGCGTCGGCTGTTGGAGTGTCAGCAAGGATTTCTTTGAGAAGATGCGTTGTGCCGGTGTGTATGTGGAGTCCTTCCTCAAGGTGCGCTTCCCCATACTGACAAACAAGGTAAACTACCGTAATCACCGTAAACTGGCAATCATAGACGGAAAGGTGGGGTTTGTTGGCGGATGCAATATCGCCGACCGTTATATTGACGGTGGCAAGTGGGGTAAATGGCGCGATACGATGCTTTTCTTGCGTGGTGCGGCTGTCTATGGACTGCAGTCATCGTTCCTTGTCGATTGGTATTTTGCTAACCGTTCTTTTGTAAGCGGTAAAAGATATTTTCCTGAAGTTGACAGGAGGGGAAGTGCTTTGGTACAGATTGTAGATTCAGACCCGGTAGGCGATGTCCGTACTATAATGTCGGGGCTTATCAAATTGCTTTCCACTGCACGTAACTACATATATCTGCAGACTCCATATTTTATGCCTGACGCGGCATTCATTTCATCCTTGAAATGTGCTGCCGTTTCCGGTGTTGATGTAAGGGTGATGATTCCCGAAGAGTCGGACAGTTTTCTTGCAGGGCATATCTCTATGTCGTATCTGGGTGAACTCTTGGGTGTCGGAGTAAAGGTGTATCTTTACAGGAACGGTTTTCTCCACAGCAAAACTGTAGTCTGTGACGACTTTGTTTCGTCTGTCGGTTCTGCCAACCTTGATTTCAGAAGCTTTTACCATAACTTCGAGGCTAATGCCTTTGTGTATGACAGGGGGGTAGCAACAAAACTTCGGGATGCCTTTGTTGAGGATATGAAATACTGTCGCCCTCTTACCATAGGCGATTACAACAGCCGTCCTTTTGCACGCAGGTGTATAGAATCGGCTGCACGCCTGTTGTCTCCGTTGCTTTAAACGGTTATTGCTTGTCAGCTTCTTATGTTTCCTTTCTAAAGAGAGTGAAGTTTACGCTGCCGTATGCAACATGCCTGAAGAATAGCGGATGTTCGCTGAAGTTATACTCTTTGCCATGTTCGAAGATGAAAATCCCCCCCCTATCAAGTATTTCCCCTTCGAGTACAAGACCTGGTATATCCTTAAGTTCTTTCAAAGCATATGGCGGGTCGGCAAATATGAGGCTGTACTTTGCGTTGCAACGGCGAAGAAAACGGAATACGTCATCGCGCACTGTGTGCCAGGCATCGTCCTGCAGTGTGGACTGGCATTTCTTCAGAAATGAAAAATGCTGTGAATCCATCTCTACCGAGGTTACTTTTCTGCATCCTCTTGAAAGCAGTTCAAGGCTTATGCTGCCTGTTCCTGAAAAAAGGTCAAGGGCTGTTGTCTCCTCAAAGTCAACAATGTTGGTAAGTATGTTGAACAGATTCTCTTTGGCAAAGTCTGTTGTGGGACGTGCCTTGAAGGTACGTGGAACGTCGAAGTGACGACCTTTGTATTTTCCGCTTATTATTCGCATAGTATAAGTGCTTGTAAGTCAAAAGGAATATCCGTGGCCATGTTTAGAAGGCTTTGCGGAAATATTTCGTTGGGGTTGATTCGTCTTGTATGTCTTATGAACCGTTTAAGCATGAGTGACAGCTCCTCGACTCCTTTGTCTCCGCATAGGTACAGAACGTCGTTGCTCTGTGACAGTCTCTGCTCTTTCCATGTGCTTAGCAGGTAGAATACGAGGTCTTGCTGATTTTTACTTTTAAAGACATTTACAAAACTGCTTTTCCTCTCCTCTGCTGAAAAAATCATCATTCTGTCACCTTGTATGTATGCAAGCATGTATCTTGCTTCGTTCAACGGTTTTTGTGTCATGTAGCCCAACATGATGCTTGCCGGTGTGTAGAATGTTGTGTCGCCCAACTCTCGCAGAATATTGTATATGCTCTTTTCTATAGGGAATATTATTGTGAATCCGCTGGCATTTAGTCTGTTGGAGATAATCTCGCTACCACTGTCGCTTTTTGGGAAGCAGTATCTGTAGTAGACCTTATAATCTTTCGGCTCATCGAATTCTGCCGGAATTGCGGTGAAATCCGGAGTCTCGACTATTGCCTTGATGTTGCAGATTTCCCCTTTGTTTATGAATGGGCATGCCGATATTGCATTGCTCAAATTGACAGCCATGCTTGTCGTGTTGTCGGGAGTGTAGCTGAAGTATTTCAGTGACTCTATTTGCGAAGGGATGTATTCGCAAAAACAAAATCCATCCGTACTAATACGGATGGATTTTATCTTGTCTTGTATATTATCCGTTGTCATCAAGGATTATTCCCAGTTACCTGCGTTGTTGTTTGATTCTTTTACATTACCTACACGGCGGCAAGGGATGAGCTTTACAACCTCTTCTTCGTTCTCGTCGAATTTGGGCTTGCCGTCTTTGTCGAGTACGGGCTCACGTCTAACCTGTGTGGCAATCTTCTTTACACGAAGTATGTAGTTGTCATACTCCTGGTCGTTTATACCTGTGAGGTACTGCTCAAAATCGGCTCTTGCTTCAAAGAGGTGTTGCTGACCACCGCTCTTTGTGGGGATGCTGTCGGCAAGAAGGGTGAATTTTGAACCGTTACCGAAAGGTACGAACTGCAGTGAGTCGATAGGGTATTCGGGGTTGTGGTAAAGTGTGTCTGCCAATGATACCCATGATGTGTCGCGACGGAAGCTGCGCAGGTCACTATTGGGGCTGAGTGCGTTGAGCTCGTTCACCTGCTCCCACTTGCCTGTACTCTTTGCATCGGCAAGAATGTCAAGTACCAGACGGTCGGCTTCATCGATTGTGAGGTCTGTCTCTTCCTCATTCTTCTTTCTGTTTTTCTTGTCAAGTTCCTTCTTGTACTCGGCTATTTTCTCAAGCTGCTTGTCATTAAGTTCGTACTCCTTGTTAATAATTGACATTTTTGTATTTTTGACAAAGTCGATGAGGGTGTCGAATGTTGCTGCATATCTTCCGTTGTTGTTACGGAATTCCACCTGTGCTTTCTTGATGTCAATGAGACGTGCAATGACGGCTTTATCACGCATTTCACGTATACTCTCAAACTCGATAGGGTTCATGATACTGCGGTAGCTGATGTAAGCGAGACCAACTACAATAAGAAGCAATACTACTTTTACTACGTTTTTCATTGTTATATATTTTTATTTATGTATTTTCGTGTCGCAAAAATAAGATAAAAAAACGAAAAACTATTTTTATATACCTATTTTTATTAATAAAAGTGATAAATAAATATTTAGCTTCGCAAATTAAATCAAATTTTCCGTTCAATCCAACTTCTCAACAGGAAAAAACTTTGGAAATGCTGTCGGATTTCATTCTTTCCGATGATGACCGTAAGGCTTTTTTGCTTTGCGGCTATGCAGGAACGGGAAAAACGTCATTGATATCGGCGTTGGTCCGTACAATGGAACAGCTCGGGCGCAAGACGGTGTTGCTTGCTCCTACAGGCCGTGCGGCAAAAGTGTTTTCATCCTACTCCGGGAAGACAGCTTATACCATTCACAAATGGATATATCGTCAGAAGTCTATACTGGACGGAACCAACTTTGTGCTCATGGAAAACCGGTCGGTGAACACGCTTTTTGTAGTCGATGAGGCTTCCATGATAACAAACTCCGGAACTTCGGGCTTCGGGACCGGAGCTTTGCTTGACGACCTTGTGGAGTTTGTATATTCCGGCACGGGGTGTTCCTTGTTGCTATTGGGCGATACCGCCCAGTTGCCTCCGGTGGGAGAGTCTGTCTCTCCTGCTTTGTCGGTCGATTATCTCCGTTCGATGTCTCTCACGCCGTTCTTTATGGAGATGACACAGGTCATGCGCCAGTTGGAAGGGTCGGGTATTCTTTGCAATGCAACAATGTTGAGGGAAACTGTCGCTGACGGGATAAGTGGTATCGTTCCGCAGATAAAGTTCGACGGTTTTACAGATGTTGTCCGCCTTTCGGGTTACGATGTGGTGGAAGTCATTGAGAAGTGCTACGACGAGGCAGGTGTGGAAGACACAATTATGCTGTGCCGTTCCAACAGGCGTGCAAATGTCTACAATGAGGGTATAAGGCAAAGGTTGTTGTACCGGGAGGAGGAGCTTAACCGTGATGATTTGCTCATGGTTGTGAAAAACAACTATTATTGGCGTGAAGTATTGGGCAAGCAGGACAAGAGTCTGCTTGAGAAGATGGACTTTATTGCCAATGGCGATGTGGCAAAAGTTGTTCGCGTCGGTGGAGTAGAAGAGATGTACGGTTTCCGTTTTGCCGATGTCACTTTGTCGTTCATCGACTATGACAATTGTGAATTGGATGTGAAGATAATGCTTGATACTCTGTCAAGTGACTCTCCGTCGTTGACACGTGAAGAGAACGAGCGCCTGTTTAATGCGGTGTGGGAGGATTATCCCGAGATACGTTCAAAGCGTAAACGTATGGAGGCTTTGCGCGCCAATCCGTATTATAATGCATTGCAGGTGAAATATGGCTATGCAGTAACATGCCATAAGGCTCAAGGCGGACAATGGAAAAGAGTCTTTGTAGACCAAGGAAGTGTCTCGCCCGAAATGATGGATGCGGATTATTATCGTTGGCTGTATACGGCATTCACACGTGCTACCGAAAAACTTTATCTTATTAATTGGAATACGCAGGAATAAACTTTTGGGAATGACTCATAAGTTCCCCAAATTAATCAGGGCGACCCGTTGCGGTCGCCCTGATTTTCAGATGATTTCAAATACCTTTTGAATTGCAGCCTTGATGCCTTCGGGGTTCTTGCCGCCGGCTTGTGCAAAATGTGCCTGTCCGCCACCGCCGCCTTGCATCTCGCGTGCAGCCATGCCCACAATCTTGCCTGCGTTTATTCCATTTTCGACAAGGTCGGCACTCACGGATATTGTCAACTGTGGTTTTTCGTTGTATATGCTGCCGATTACAATGAACAGATTCTCGGGCTGTTCCTGTCGGAGCATGAATACAATATCCTTTACTGTTGCAGGTGCAGCCGGCAGTATAGCGCTTATGTATCGCATGCCGCCTTTCTCCTTAATCTCTTTCAACAGCTCATTCTTCATGCTTGCCGCCTTTTCTTTTGCATACTCCTCAATTTCTTTCTTGAGTTCTGCGTTTTCTGCAATTGATTTTACAATAGTTGCTTTCAGGTTAGGAACATTGTTGAATAGTGCATGTATCTCCTTCATCAGTGTCTGTAACTTGTACATGTGGTTTTCCAATGCTTCTCCTGTGATTGCTTCGATACGGCGTACACCTGCTGCAACGGAGCTTTCGCTGACAATCTTCACCATACCGATGCTTCCGGTAGATGCCACGTGCGTACCACCGCAGAACTCTATAGATGTGCCGAACTGTACCACGCGTACACGGTCGCCGTACTTCTCGCCGAATAGTGCAATGGCACCCAACTTGTTAGCCTCTTCAATGGGGATATCGCGGTGTTCTGTAAGAGGAATGTTCTCGCGAATGCGGGCATTTACGATGCGTTCTACCTGTTCAATCTCCTCGTCGGTGACTTTCTGGAAGTGGGAGAAGTCGAAACGTATGGCATCGGGTGTTACAAGTGAACCTTTCTGCTCTACGTGTGTACCGAGAACCTGACGCAATGCCTGGTCGAGCAAGTGGGTACATGAGTGGTTTGCTGCGCATGCAGCACGTTTGCTCCTGTTAACTTCGGCTTTGAATGTGGCTGCCGGGTCTGTGGGGAGTTTCTTGGTTATATGTATCGGCAGGTTGTTCTCTTTCTTGGTGTCGATAACCTCAATGCGCTCGTCGCCGCAAACGAGATATCCGGTATCACCGACCTGACCTCCGCTTTCTGCATAGAAAGGAGTCTCTTTGAGTACAATCTGATAGAGTGTTTGGTTCTTCTGTTTTGTCTGGCGGTAGCGCAAGATTATAGTGCTGTACTCTGTATTGTCGTAGCCGACAAAGGTGCTGTCACCTTCGCTTACGGTAATCCAGTCGCCGTTCTCAACTGCTGCTGCATTGCGTGCGCGAGTTTTCTGCTTGAGCATCTCCTCGTCGAATTGTTCCATGTTTACCTCAAGGCCGTTTTCGCGCAGTATGAGCTGCGTGAGGTCAATGGGAAATCCGTATGTATCGTAGAGCGTAAATGCTTCAATGCCACTGATTTCGTTTTTGACGGCAGCCTTTGTTGCCGCAGCAATCTTGTCAAGCATCTGCATGCCTGTGGCAAGTGTGCGGAGGAATGATTCTTCTTCTTCCTTTATTACCTTGGTAATCAAATCCTGCTGCTGTATAAGCTCAGGATATGCATCGCCCATGTTGTTTATAAGCGCCGGTACCAATTTGTAAAGGAATGCCTGTTTCTGTCCGAGGAAAGTGTATCCGTAACGCACTGCACGACGCAGAATACGGCGAATGACATATCCGGCTTTTGCGTTGGAAGGCAACTGACCGTCGGTTATGGAGAAAGATATTGTACGTATGTGGTCAGCAATCACGCGCATAGCGATATCGGTTTTCTCGCTGTCTCCGTATCTGTTGCCCGAGATTTCTCCAATGCTTTTGATGATAGGCTGGAAAACATCTGTATCGTAGTTCGAACGTTTGCCTTGAAGAGCCATACAAAGACGTTCGAAGCCCATGCCGGTATCAATGACTTTGGCAGGGAGTTCCTCAAGATGTCCGTCTGCCATGCGGTTGTATTGCATGAAAACAAGGTTCCATATCTCGATGACCTGTGGATGTGAACCGTTGACGAGGTCACGTCCGGGAATCTCGCCACGCTCCTCATCGCTGCGCAGGTCGATGTGTATCTCGCTGCAAGGACCGCATGGGCCTGTGTCGCCCATTTCCCAGAAATTATCTTTCAGATTTCCGTTGAGTATCCTCTCGGCAGGGAGGTGCTTTCCCCAAATAGATGCAGCTTCGTTGTCACGTTCAAGGCCCTCTTCTGCAGCCCCCTCGAATACGGTTACATAAAGACGGCTCTTGTCGAGCTTGACAACCTCGGTGAGGTATTCCCACGCCCAATCGATAGCCTCTTTCTTGAAGTAATCGCCAAACGACCAGTTTCCCAGCATCTCGAACATGGTGTGGTGGTAGGTGTCGTGTCCAACCTCCTCAAGGTCGTTATGCTTTCCGCTGACTCTCAAACATTTCTGTGAGTCGGCTACGCGCTTGCTCTTGGCAGCGGCATTTCCGAGGATTATATCCTTGAACTGGTTCATTCCTGCGTTTGTGAACATTAGCGTAGGGTCGCCTTTGACAACCATTGGTGCAGAGGGTACTATGAGGTGTCCCTTCTGTTCAAAGAATCTTTTGAATGATTCTCTAATCTCTTTTGAAGTGAGCATATTAAATTGTTTTATGATGTTCTTGAAGTAATTGTTTTTTTGCCTGCAAGTCCATTCTTACGAAGATTTTGCAACAACTTGCAAAGTTAGCAAAAAAAGATGAATATTCAAGGAGTATGATGTGTTTTCTAATAATAGAGGGCGAACTATATATCTATAGTCGCCCTCTCCATTATCGTCAGTCGGGATATTACTTGATTAATGTTTTCTTGCCATTAATAATGTAAATGCCTCTGCTTGGGTTGTCCACTTTTCTTCCTTGCAGGTCGTAAACACCTGTACTCTGTACTCTGTTATCTGTTATCTCCTCAATCGCTGTCGGGTTTGTCGACTTGATGGGGTAGAATGGAACATCGTCTGTAAACTTGAATTTGCCATTGCTTGCCCAGTCGAGTGAGAAACGTACGAAACGCATTGTGTAGCCACCGAATATTCCGTTCTCCTCATAATATACACCAAGTGTGCCGTCGGGCAGAACGACAGCTGCGCTGTAGGCCGAACCGCGTGGGCAGATAGTTTTCGGTGTGCCGAAGGTTGCACCCTCGTCGGTAGATAGTGCGATGCTCACGTTCTGGCGGCTGCTACTGTTAGGCAGTGTTTGCAATGCAACATTCCAAGGGTTACCCTCGACTGTCGAGCACCATACCATGTATTCGCCGTCGCATGCATTGCCCGAGATTCCGCTTGTGAAACGTGTCTGCGAAGGCATGTGCCATGTTGCACCGTCGTCCGACGTGTAGTTATAGTAGTTGTATCCGCTTGAGCGTACACTGATGGCAAGGTCACCGTTGTTGCGTTCGAGGGTCTTAGGCTCATCAGCTCCGCTTGTACCGCTTGTACCACTCACGTACCAGTTCTGTCCGCCGTCCTTGCTCATGAAGAAATAGAAGTGCTGGCTATTGTCGGCCTGGCGGTTCACGAAACTTGAAACAAGTGTGCCGTCACGTTTCTGGAGTGCAGCTCCTGAACCGGAGAATCCGCTCTTCCATGTGTTTGTGTTGGGGTTGGAGCAGTTGGCACCGAAGAGGTCATCGGTGTGGTCGACCGGTGCTTCCCATGTGATTCCACCGTCGCGGCTGATGATTGTCTTCCAACGTGGAGGCTCTGCAGCTGTTCCGGCAAAGAATCCGTGTCCGTATGTTCCGGCACTTGTCATGATACCTATAATCTCGCCATTTTCGCGATTGGTAACGATAGATGCGTCGCCATGTCCGTAGTTTCCTCCTGTTTCAGATGTTCCGGCAACTGTTACAGGGTCACTCCATGTGCGGCCGTTATCCTCGGAATATTGTGCAACGAGGTAGCAGTGCGAGGGGAGGTCGCTGTTGTGCCCTTTGCGGTCATCGGTAAGGGTAACGAGGCGTTTGCCGTCGGTCGTTACTGTAATTGCTGGGATACGGTAGTAGAGTGAGCCTTTGTCCATTGGCATGAGCACTGCTCCTTCTGAAAGGAATATTGTCACGTTGTGCTCGGGGTTACCCTTGCTTTCCGCAGCCTCTTTGCCGTCGACAGTGTAGGCTGTGATATTTACGTCGACGGTATTACCTTCCTTGGCTGTTTCAGCGATGTCATATGTAATCCAAAGGTAATGCTCACCCGGTTCAAGTGATTTTTTGCCGGTTATTGTAAATGTTCCGTCTTCGTTAATGGTGACAGGCTTTCCGAACGGTTCGCCGTTCTCTTCGCGCCATGTCATTTTCTTGTCTGCGTCAACGAACAATTCGCGTGAGTTTGTTGCAAAATAGGCCTTGACGTTGGTGACATCCTTCTTGTCTGTTCCGACAAATGCACCTTTTACGCCCTGGAATTCCACGTTGCCTTCAAGGCCGCTTATGCGTATTGCGGAACGCACGATCGGCTGGTTTGTGTTCCCGATGCCGGTACTTACCTTTCCTTGGACAACCTCGGTTGTGGCAAGTTCCGCCATAGCATTGCTTGTGTCAACTTCGTCGAATCGCCATAGCGACGCGCCGTCCTCATCCGCAGCCCAACGTACGATAATAGCACCGGCCTGCTGTGCATGGAGTTCCACAGCATCGTCCTTTATGATAAAGAAACCATATGAACTCTGTATGTTGTAGATGTGGTTCGGTTCCTCGACAACACCGAATGCGGTGCTGCCACCTGTGCCGGCTCCGGCAGTGCCGAAGTACTCGCCTTTGTAGTTCTTGATAGCGAGTTTGCCGTCCTTCTCCCAGAAACTCCATATACGGTCGGCGCTGAATATCTTGTCACCGAAGCGGAGTTGCTCTGTTTTGTTGTCGTAATATATTACTTTTCCGGCACAATAAGTTTTTGTCGATGCGTTTGTGATGTAGTACCAGTATTCGTTGCCCTCGGTGCTTATTTCCGGCATTTCGGGAGAATCATCCTTAATCTTTACGGTAAAATCGGTGAGGAGTACTCCTTTGCCGTTGCTTCCGGCGAGAGTGAACGATACAGAAATCAATGATTTCTTTGAAGCGCTTACTGTTTGCGGAGTGGTTGATGTCGTATACTCTGTGCCGTCTTCCATTGTCATAGACAGGCCTGTAGTGTGTCCGTTGTTGGCAAAGGTGAAACTATAGTCTGTAATGGCGTATCCTGCAGGTGCTGTCAATGTATATGTTGCACTGCCTGCGGTACCGGTCATAAGCTGTACGTTGGTTCCTTGCCAGTTCATGTTGTTGACGGTTCCGCAACCGAACTGCAACTGTGGTGTGGCATTACTCTTCCACGTACTGTTCCAAGCCTGGTTTACAGATGTTCCGCGGTAGAGGTTGCCATTGTTCTTGTCAATGGTGTATTCGAATGATGTCGGCAACTCCTCTACATCTGCAGCTTCCACGATTGATAGCTGACAACCTGTGTCGCCACGGTCGCTGCCGAGGTTTGCGTTGCTGCTCCAGTTGTAGAGAGCGAAGTTCTGTCCTGAACCTGTCTGGTTGAGCTGTACCTCACCCGATGAGATTATATAGTATGCCGGTGTGTTTGCATAGCTTATAGTCCACCCCTTTGCCGGCTTTGTCTTTGTGGTTGTAATCTGTGTGTTGTAGTTTGCGACAGGATTCAGATAAGAACCGTATTTGCGGTTGACGATATCAAACGTGTTGTCGCCACGGTCAACGAACTTCCACATTGATGTGGCTGCAGTTCCAGTGTTCTCCTTGCCTGTCACGCCAGCTGCTTCACCTTCTGCTGTAATGTAGAGGTTCGGGCTTCTCAACGATGTGAACTGATACCAATTCTCAGAGTCAGCAGTGCTCGGCTTAGGCATCGAGAGTGCTGCTTCTATGGTCGAGTTCATGCTGTTTGCAAGTTCGGTTACCTCTTCCTCTGTAATGTTCTCTTTTTCGAGCAGGGCATAGGCTTTCTCTACTTCTGCATCGAATGCGTTCATCTTCTCGGGGTCGTACTGTCCCATTGCTGTTCCGCGTTCCATTATAAGTCCGCGTGCAATAGCCTGTGACAATGTGTTGCGCAGCGTAGCCTGTGCGTAGCGCACTTCAGCATCAGCCTCGCTTATCACAGTGTATGACTCTTCGGGGAAATCTGCAACAAGTGCATCCTTCATCATGTTGGCTATCTTTACATAGCCCAAACCGCCAAGGTAGTTCGACGGATAGAAATATTTTGTGTTTGCCACGCTGCCATTGAGCAGTGGGGTGTATGTGTCGATAAACTTGATGTTTCCGGATGCAAGTGTAGCAAGATAGTCGTTGAGCACCTTTATGCGTGATGTGTTTGTTGTAGCGTTGCCTGTGGGGCACAGAGCCAGGAGATAAATCTTTGATGCAGGTGATTTTTCTGCAACCTTGTCAATCAGGGCTTTGTAATTGCTTTTTACAGTCTCTATGTTTGTGCTGCCGTTGCAGTCGCCTGTTCCTGTATAGATGAAGATTGCCTTGGCATCCTTCTTTTCAACGCCTGTATTTGCATACATGGCATCTACAAGCTTGCTTGTTGTCGCGATGTCACCGCCATAGCCCCAACCTGTACCGCGGTTCTTTACGTTAGGATTGCCGAGCAACTCCTGCCACTCGCCGTTCTTTATGAATTCGTCGCCAAGTACAAGCACATCGTCATTGCTTATCGGCAAAGCACTGAAGTAGGTGGCACGCATACCGTGCGCACTGCCAAGGCCACCGTTGTTCTGGATAGATGATGTGTTGCTTGGGTAAACAGTATTGACGGTGTAGTCTTCGCCTTCTTGCAGGTACTGGCAGATAGTCTCGCACCACACCTGATATGCGGCGGCTGTCAGATGCAGATTGTCGTAACTCCAAACGCCGCCTTGTGCCACGCCTGTGAGTTTGTCATATAGGTCGATATACTTGAGCCAGTCGGTATTCTGCGCTTCAATATATTCTTTTACAATTTTATTGGTGTGCAGCCATGTAGCTTCAACACGGTTACCGGTTTTGTTGTTGAGGATGCTGTACAGATAGACTTTGGTCTCGGGTGAACGTTGATGGATACGTTCCACGATGCTCTTTACATATTGAAGAACCTGCTCTCCACTGAAATTGAGACCGCCCGATGTGGCTATGTCGTTTGTGCCAATCATCATGAATACCTTTTTGGGCTTTCCTGCAATGTAGCTTTCAAGGTTGTTGCTCTGCTCTGTGGAGTATGTCCCGGAGTTTCCACGGTTTACAATAGGCAGGTATTTGCCTTCGGATGTGATGAATGTCTCGGGCCAGCAGTGCATGTCTGTGATGCTGTTTCCGATGAATACAATGCTCTCGCTGTCGGGAGCGAGTACTTTGAATGAGTCGTAACGGTGGTTACGGAACGGCTCGTCGGCCAATGCTATAGTTGCCATTAGCAACAAGCATAAGAAGGTCGTGATTTTTTTCATAAGATACGGTTAGTTGTTAAGTTGTTTAATAAAATTGTGTCCGTTACAAAAATAGAGACCTGTGGTTAACAAATCTCTATTATTTTTCTTAAAATTGCTTAATGTTAAATAAATAATAGGTATAAAAATTTACCATCCTACCTGTACGCCGTCTTCGTAGAAGTGACGACCGAAACTCCAGCCGAATACACTGTAGTATCGTGCAAGTTCCTTTGCGCGCCCAATGAACTCCTCTACATCCTTTGTTTCAGGGCGGGGGTTGCTCCAGCCTATTTCCGCTATTGCGCCCAGACGCGGCAATGTCTTGTATTGCAGTTGCATAGGTGTCGTTACATACTCTGTCCACAGGTTGCCTTGTACTCCCATTATGTATTTCTGTTCATCTTTCTCCAACTGGTCATACGGGTTGAATGAATATGTCTTGCGCAAGGGGACATAGCTACCGTTGCTGTCAAGTTCGTCCTTGCGGTCTGTAGTCTGGCGGTAGTCGAGATAGCAATGGCTGCCGGGAGTCATTATCACGTTGTTGCCTTTCCTTGCAGCTGCTATACCGCCTTCTGTTCCGCGCCATGACATGATTGTGGCACCCTGGCTCACACCGCCTTCAAGAATCTCGTCCCATCCGATGAGTTTGCGGCCATGGCTGTTCAGGAATTTTTCTATGCGGCTGTTTACATAGGACTGCAGCTCGGCTTCGTTCTTTAGTCCGTTCTCCTTTATTCTTTTCTGGCAGTCGGGGCACTCTTTCCACATGTCGCGCGGAGCTTCGTCACCGCCGATGTGTATGTACTCTCCTGGAAACAGTTTTATGACTTCGCCCAGTACGTTCTCCCAGAACTCGAAAGTGCTCTCCTTTCCTGCGCATGCAATCTGTTTGGAGACTCCCCAATATGCCCAGGTCTTGTAGTTGCCTTCTTTACCTTCGCAACCCAACCATGGATATGCGCTCAAAGCACCTAACGAGTGTCCCGGAATTTCGATTTCGGGAACTATGGTTACAAAACGCTCTTGGGCATATTTTACAATCTCCTTGATGTCTTTCTGTGTATAGTATCCTCCATAAGGTATGCCATCGAGTCCTTCGTTGTGTCCTGTTGTGGTCTGCTCTCTCAGGCTGCCCACCTTTGTGAGCAGAGGGTACTTCTTTATCTCGATGCGCCATCCTTGGTCTTCGGTAAGATGCCAGTGAAAACGGTTCATCTTGTGCATGGCAAGTATATCAATGACATCTTTTATGTCTTCAACTTTCCAGAAGTGACGTGAGCAGTCGAGCATGAAACCGCGATAGGTGAAATGAGGCGCATCGGAAATTGTCATTGTCGGGAGTGTTATCTTTTCAAGGTCGATAGGTGTCTCATATGCCTGTACGGGAATCAGTTGCTTTATAGTCTGCATGGCATAGAAGGCTCCGGCACCGCTCTTTGTATATATGATGATGTTCTCGGGTGATATGTCGAGCCTGTATTCCTCATCCTTTAAAGAGTTGTCGTGTCTTATGATGACGTTGTTCGCACCCATAATCTTGGTGCTCTTGGGAAGTTTCTTGCCGAAAACTTCGACTGCGATGCGGTCGAGTTCGTCAATTGCATATCCGATGCTCTTGTCTTCCATTTTGCATACGACCTTAGTGTCATTCCTGAATGTGAATGTACTGTTGATATTGCCCATCTTGATGTCTGCCGGCTTGGGCAGAAGATAACCGGCTCTATTGTGTTGTGCAAGGCTGCATATTGCAATCATTATCGCCGGAACTAACGCAAAAAATCTCTTTATCATAACTGTGTTTTTTGAAGTCTTATAATCTTTCTTGCGAAAATAATCAATCCTTTTAACAAGTAAAAATAAATGAAACAAAAAGTCCTTGCATGATGCAAATTCTTTAAAAAAATGAAATCGTTGCCAATCGTTGCAAAATTTACGGATTAATGTTCAAATTGTAATTTTTTTTATATACATTCGCAGAATTGAACAGTAACTTAACAATAATATGATTATGAGCGAAAAGTATGTAATTGGAATTGACCTCGGCGGTACTAACACCGTGATTGGTCTGGTGGATGCAAAAGGCCATATCTTGGCTAAGGACGATTCAATAAAGACTCAGGCACACCCCGATATAGAGGAGTATACCGATTCTATTGCGACTGTAATAAAGAAATTGGCCGAGGAGAATGGCTGTGTTGGTAAACTCGAGGGTGTGGGTGTAGGTGCTCCAATGGCAAACTACTACACAGGAGAGATCGTGAATGCAGCCAATCTGCCATGGAAAGGCATCGTTCCGCTTGGCTGGCTCATAGAGAAGAAGACCGGTCTTGTGACAAAGGTTACCAATGATGCGAATGCTGCTGCTATAGGCGAGATGAAGTATGGTGTCGCACAGGGAATGAAAGATTTTGTTTACATAACCCTCGGTACGGGTGTGGGTAGCGGTATTGTCGCTAACGGACAGCTTATCTACGGACACGACGGCTTTGCCGGTGAGCTTGGCCATGTGACAGCTCCGGTTCTTGAGGGCCGTGCTTGCGGTTGTGGGCGCACCGACTGTCTTGAGACATATGCTTCGGCCACAGGTATTGTGCGCACTGCAAAAAAGTGGCTGGTTGAACGTGATACTCCAAGTACATTGCGTGAAATATGCATGAACGAACTTACTTCAAAAATGCTTTTCGATGCGGCAATGCAGGGTGACAAACTTGCTAACGAGATATTCGAATTTACGGGTAAGGTTCTCGGTGATGCATTCTGTAACTTTATTGCATTCTCGGCTCCGGAGGCAATAATCCTCTTCGGTGGTCTTGCGAATGCAGGCGACCTGTTGCTCGAACCTATCCGTAAGCAGATGAACGAGAATGTCGTGTTCTTGTGGAAAGACAAGGTGAAGGTCCTCAAATCGTCACTTCCCGGCGCTGACGCGGCTGTTCTTGGAGCTTCTGCGCTTGGGTGGAAAGATTAAGGAACAGAGTTATATCGTTAACATAACAGGGACGGCTGTGTACAGCTGTCCCTGTTATGTTAATAAATGCACATTTTTTAAAAAAAAGGTGATAGAACGAATTTTTTTCATATTTTATTGTATCTTCGCATAGTATAGTGCAGTCATGTTGCAGCACTATGCAGCGTTATTCGCAGACAACAAATAATATAAATGGAAAACATGCTTGACAAAACCAAAAAGGCTTTTGCACTGTCGATGACAGGAGTAGCCGCTTTGTCTCTTTTCTCATCATGCAGTGATGCAGGGAAAGAGCAAAAACCGATGAACATATTGTTTATTATGTGTGACGATCATTCGTACCAGACAATAAGTGCATATGATTCGACATTCATCAAGACTCCGAATATTGACCGTATTGCATCGGATGGAGTTCGTTTTACCAACAGTTTCGTTGCAAATTCAATAAGTGGGCCTTCGCGTGCGTGTATGCTCACAGGTAAGCATAGTCTTGCCAATGGTTTCACCGATAACAGTTCGTCGTTCGACGGCAGCCAGCAGACTTTCCCGAAACTGCTACAGCAACAAGGTTATGAGACTGCTGTAATCGGTAAATGGCACCTGACTTCAGAACCTACCGGCTTCAACCATTGGGATATACTTATAGGGCAAGGCGATTATTACAACCCGACATTCATATGCAATGGTGAGAAGGTACAGCGCGAGGGGTACGCTACAAATGTTACTACCGACCTTGCACTCGATTGGCTGGAGAATGGCCGAAATGCCGACAAACCGTTCTGTCTGCTTCTGCATCATAAGGCTCCGCACCGCACATGGATGCCTGATACCTGTGACCTCGATTTATTTGCCGACAGCAATTTCCCTTTGCCTGCGACTTTCTATGATAATTATGAGGGACGAGAGGCTGCCAAGGGACAGAGGATGTCTATAAGCAAGGATATGGATCTTGTCTATGACCTCAAACTGGCCGACAAGGACAGCACAATACACAGCCGTCCCGACCTTGAGGCATGGGGCCGTCGCATGTATAGTGCAATGAACAGTGAACAGAAGAGGGCTTGGGACGCTCACTATGATGTCGTGATAGAGAAGTTCAAGGCAGCCGGTCTTCAGGGAGAGGAACTCGATGCCTGGAAATATCAGCAATATATGCGTGATTATCTGCGTGTCATCACTTCGGTCGACCGCAATGTGGGACGTGTGCTCGACTATCTCGAGGAAAAGGGTCTCATGGAGAACACTCTTATCGTATATACATCGGACCAGGGCTTCTACATGGGAGAACATGGGTGGTTCGACAAACGTTGGATGTATGAGGAGTCGTTCCGCACTCCGTTGCTTGTGCGTTTGCCCGGTTCTGAGGTCAGGGGTGATGTTGCAGGAATGGTGCAGAACATCGATTATGCCCCTACATTCCTTGAACTCGCCGGAGCAGAGATTCCTGCCGATATTCATGGCGAATCATTCCTGCCGCTACTCAAGGGCGAGGAGTGGAATCCCCATCGTGACGGAATCTACTACCACTATTATGAGTATCCCGATGAGCATGCTGTGAAGCGTCATCTCGGAGTGCGCACCGACACACACAAACTCATACATTTCTATGATGACGGTGTGTGGGAACTTTACGATTTGTGTGCAGACAAGAATGAACTTGACAATATTTACGGCAAACCCGGAACAGAGGAGGTGACAGCGCTTCTCAAGGAGAAACTTGTCAAGCTGCAGAGACAGTATGGCGAAGAGCAGTTCGTTGTAGAATAATTCAGGAAACAATATAGCGGTTGCCGGTATATTCCGTGTGGCTCTATAATATGACAAAGGACATAAATGAAAAGTAACAAAAGGAATAGCCTGTATCTTGGGGATGTCGCGAAAATGAGGCGGGCACCGGCATTCGGAACCATGGTGAAGCCGATAGGTTCAGCATGTAACCTTGATTGCCACTATTGTTACTATCGCGACAAGAGCGAAATATATGGCAATAACATGCCTCGCATGAGCGAAGAGATGCTGGAGATTTATATCCGACAGTATCTCGAAGGGGTGTCACAGCAGGTTGTCAGTTTCTGCTGGCATGGCGGAGAGCCTCTTATGGCAGGTTTGCCTTTCTTTCGCAAGGCAATGGAACTGCAGAGGAAATATGCAGGAGACAAGGAGATAGAAAACACTCTGCAGACAAACGGTATAATGATAAATGAGGAGTGGTGCCACTTCTTCAAGGATAACGGTTTCCTTATTGGCTTGTCGCTCGATGGTCCCGAGGATATCCACGATGCTTTCCGTCGTGACTGTGGCGGTGCCCCGACCTTTTCCCGTGTGATGAGAGCTGCCGAGTTGATGAAACGGCTTGGAGTGGAGTTCAATATCCTATCGACGGTCAATGCGCGGAGTGAAGGAAGAGGCAGAGAGGTCTATAAGTTCATAAGTTCCATTAACCCTTATATGCAGTTTCTACCCGTTGTCGAATATGTGCGTGAGCGCCCCGGGAAGCGTCCGCTCATTGTATCGCCCGATGATGAGGAGGCTGTTGAGGCTCCATGGTCGGTGTCGTCAAAAGGTTATGGACAATTCATGTGCGATGTGTTTGACGACTGGGTAAAATTTGATGTAGGCAAATGCTTTGTACAGCTGTTTGATGTCACTCTTGCCAATTGGTGCGGTGTACCTCCACCGCTGTGTGCTTTCTCTGAAGTATGCGGTGACGGTATGGTGGTAGAGCATAATGGCGATGTCTATTCCTGCGACCACTTTGTCTATCCTGAATATCGTTTAGGCAACATAAAGGATAGAGAACTTGCCGATATGTACCGCAGCAATGAGCAACAGCAGTTCGGACGTGACAAACGCGATGCGTTGCCTATGGAGTGCAAGCGCTGCAACTACTACTTCCTTTGCCATGGGGAGTGTCCGAAACACCGTTTCGAATATTCAAGGAACGGTGAACCATATATGAATGTGCTTTGCGAGGGGTATAAGATGTTCTTCCGCCATACCGACCCTTATATGCGGTATATGAAGACTCTTATCGAGAAGGGTGAGCCGGCATCTCTCGTCATGGACATGAAAAAATAGTATAACCAAACAACTTATAATTAAATGAAAAGAATATGAATCCAAATTTCGTACTTCCAAAAATTGGTGAAATGCCGATATTGGCATCAATAGAAAGTATCTGTAAATTCGAAAAAGTTCCAACGAGAATCTGCGCACAGGAGAGCGACGGTGTTAAGCATGCAGCAGACATTGTGATAGACGCAATAAAGTCGCACAAGGGCGAAAGGCCTTTTGTGCTTGGTCTCTCCACAGGCCGCACGCCCCTAGGACTCTATGACGAACTGGTCAAGAGATACAATGCAGGCGAGGTCAGCTTTGCGAATGTTGAGGTTTACAGCCTTGACGAATTCTATCCTATGGCTGCTGATTCTCCTCAAAGCCGTAACCACAGAGTCAATGAAGATTTCCTGAAGTTTATCGATATCAATCCGGCAAATGTACATTTTCCCGACGGAGCAGTTCCTGCAGATAAACTGAACGAATATTGCAAACAGTATGAGAGAAAGGTGAACGGGAATGTCGATCTCATGATAATGGGTGTGGGCGAGCTCGGCCAAATCGGTTTCAATGAGCCGGGCAGCTATGCACATTCAACGACACGTGTAGTGCAGTTAAGTTACAATACCCGCAAGAACCAGGATAAGTTCTTCTCAAATCCCAACGAGGTGCCCAAAATGGCCATTACAATGGGTCTTGAAACAATCATGAGCGCCAGAAAAATTGTTCTCATGATGTGGGGCGAGGAGAAGGCAAGCATTGCACGTGACCTTATCGAGGGTGAGGTCAACGATGAATTCCCGGCAACATTCCTTCAGGACCACGATGATATTCAGGTTGTTATCGATGAGGCTGCTGCGCAAGAACTTACACGTGTGAAGGAACCATGGCTCATAGCACCACCGCAGGAGTGGAGTGACAAGCTTATCCGCAAGGCGGTTATCTGGTTGTGCCAGACAGTCGACAAGCCGATACTGAAACTTACACGTCAGGATTATATAAAGAACTCACTTTCTGACCTTCTTGACCGTGTGGGTGCTTATGACCAGATAAATATCCGTGTATTCAATGAAATTCAGCATATAATTTCGGGATGGCCCGGCGGCAAACCGAATGCTGACGATTCTACACGTCCTGTGCCCTCAACGCCATTCCCCAAGCGTGTGATTATTTTCTCGCCGCATCCCGACGATGATGTCATTTCAATGGGTGGTACATTCAACCGTCTTATCGAGCATGGACACGATGTGCACGTTGCTTATCAGACATCGGGCAATGTAGCCGTGTATGATGATGTGGTGTTGCAGAACATCGATACTGCGAAGGAGATGGGCTTCGGTGATGCATTTGACGAGATTCGCGATGTAATAGCCAACAAGAAGGTGGGTGAGCCTGAACCACGTCGTCTGCTCGACCTTAAGGGTGCTATCCGTCGTGCCGAGGCCCGTGCTGCTTGCCGTTCAATAGGACTGAACGACAGAACAAATGCCCACTTCCTGAACCTGCCGTTCTATGAGACCGGTGGAATAAAGAAAGGTCAGTTGAGTGATGACGACATTGAGATAGTAAAGGCATTGATGCGCGAGGTGAAACCTCACCAGATTTATGCAGCAGGCGACCTTACCGACCCTCATGGCACGCACCGCGTATGTATAGAGGCTGTGCTGCGTGCGTTCGAGGAGGTGAAGGATGAGCCTTGGGCAAAGGAGTGCCATATATGGCTCTACCGTGGTGCATGGCAGGAATGGGACCTCGCTGTTGCCGATATGGCAGTGCCCCTCAGTCCAGAGGAACTTATACGCAAGCGCCATGCAATCTTCCGTCATCTGTCGCAGAAGGATATTGTTCCCTTCCCCGGCGAAGATGCGCGCGAGTTCTGGCAACGCGCCGAAGAACGTACACAAGGTACAGCGGCTCTGTTCAACAAGATTGGCTTGCCAGAGTATCAGGCGATAGAACTTTTTGCAAGGTTGCTGTAATTGAAGCAATGGTTGTATAGTAGCAGCACTGCCTTGGCAGTGCTGCTGTGTTTTTAACATGAACTTCGGATTTATTGATAGAGATAATAACCGAGTGACAGGATAATCCATATTGCAATACCGCCCAAATGACAAAATCGGGTATGATATGCAACCGCCACCCACGCGACACCACTTTCAGTGCTGCTACGCGTGACCAATGGCTTTAATGTTTGCTCTAGCCTTTCACATTGACCGTCATTTTGTTGCCTTCGGCAATCGCATCCCGCCCGGTGACCCTTCGTCTGCACTACGTGCGACTGTTACTCAAAATGACGGTCTAGCTGAATTAGCATAAACGGAACCCTCAATCAAGGATTCCGTTGTATGCTAATTCACCTTCAACTACGAAGTAGAGTTCTCCCGGGTCAAAGTCGCCGATGCCGTTCTTCTTTGCTTCTTTGGCAATGAACCTTGCTATCTCGTCAAGGTCGATATCGACTTCATCACTATTGCTGTCGAGGATACCGCTCTTGTCGTAGTAGTCGTATATGGTGTCGAGGAAGTAGTAGAACTCGTCGTCGCTGTACTTCTCCTTGAGCTCTTGAGGCAAACGCTCACGTATGTAGGCAATGGTCTTCTCGTCATCGAGGTCTTCCATTGTGAACTCGTCGTTGTTCATGGTTGTTTAACCTAAAAGCGCCTCAAACTTTGCCTGTACCTCCCCCTTTGACTTTGAGCCGACGAACTTATCGACTATCTGGCCGTTCTTGATGAAAATAACGGTGGGGACATTGCGTATACCGTACTCCATTGTGAGGTCATCGGCCTCTTCGATGTCGCACTTGGCAACAGCGATACGTCCTTCGTACTCTTTTGACAATTCATCGATTATTGGTGCAAGCTGTTTGCAGGGACCGCACCATGCTGCGCTGAAATCCAAAACTATAGGCAACTCGGTTGCCATGAATTCTTTCGCATTCTCGTTTGTTAAATTTACTGCCATAATTCTAAAAAATTAAGTGTTATCAATTAAGTTTATATTCAATGCTTTCAAGACTTCTCAAATATTCAAGGAGTTCCTCGGTTACTTCAATCTCCTTGTTCTTGGATATCAGTTCAAGGGTGAACTCATGTTCAAGGTCCTTTATCTTGAATGAGACTGTGCTCTTTCCGGGGTGCCTCTCGATGTAGTCGGTCAGCGTATCATAGATTTCATTCGTCAGCGACATTATGTCGAATGATATTGTTATGCCTTTTATCATTTCATCTTTAATTTCAGGCATGAGCTCTATGCTGTCGACAATGAAATCGTATTTTGTCTGGTCCCATTTGCGCTGTTGGAAACTGCCCTTTATATAAAGGAAGTTGCCGGGGATAAAGTAGTTCTGCTTTTTCATCCAGTCGTCGCCCAGGAAGAATATCTCTGCTGTGCCCGAGAAATCCTCTACTTTTGCGACACCGAACGGGCTTCCTTTTTTTGTGAATCCTGTACGTGGCGGGTCGCTGACAACTCCCCCAAGCGTTACCTTGCGCCCTAACAGCGCCTGCGGATTCTCCATTTCGGCAGCCTTCGTGTTGCAGAACTCGTTGAGTATTATAGCATAGTCGTCAAGCGGATGCGCCGACAGATATATGCCTACGAGTTCGCGCTCGCGGTTGAGCCGCTCAAGTGTGCTCCATATTCCGCCTGCCGGAACTTCCGGTTTTGGAATCTCTGCCATCTCGGTTTCACCGAATAGTGATGCGCTGGCATTGGCTTTGTCGTTCTGGTAGAGGTTACCATATCTGATTAACGCTTCGAGGAACTGTTCACCCTTGCTGTTGGTGTCGGCATACTGGTCGCGTGTGATTCCTCCGGGGAGCTCGTCAAAGGCTCCGGCGTATGCCAGACATTCAAGGTTCTTGCGGTTACATGCAGTAAGGTTCACACGCTCTACAAAATCGAAGATGCTTGTAAACTGTCCATTTGCCTCACGCTCATCGATGATGCACTGCACAGCACTTTCTCCAACGCCTTTTATGGCGCAGAGGCCAAAGCGCACATCGCCTTTCTTGTTGACACTGAACTTACGGCGCGACTCGTTTATATCGGGACCAAGAACATTGATGCCCATGCTCTTGCACTCCTGCATGAGCTTTGTGATTTCGGTAATCTTGTCGAGGTTGCGGCTCATGGCACCTGCCATGTATTGTGGCGGGTAGTTCGCTTTGAGGAATGCTGTCTGGTATGCTACCCATGAGTAGCATGTTGCATGCGACTTGTTGAAGGCGTAGGAGGCGAATTTCTCCCAATCGGCCCATATTTTCTCAAGAACCTTCTCTTCGTGCCCGTTCTTCATGCCACCGTTGATGAACTTGGGCTTGAGTTCGTCAAGCTTGTCCTTTAGTTTCTTACCCATTGCCTTACGCAAAGTGTCGCTCTCGCCTCGTGTAAAGTCGGCAAGCAGACGCGACAGGAGCATCACCTGCTCTTGATATACGGTTATTCCGTAGGTGTCCTTGAGGTATTTTTCCATGCAAGGTATGTCGTACTGTACAAGAGAGGGGTTGTGCTTGCGCTCGATGAAGTCGGGGATGTAGTCCATTGGCCCCGGACGGTAAAGGGCATTCATGGCAATGAGGTCCTCGAAAGTGCTCGGCTTAAGTTCGCGCAAGTATTTCTGCATGCCCGGCGATTCGAACTGGAATGTACCTATTGTATTTCCGCTGCAGTAGAGTTCGTATGTTTTGGGGTCATCAATGGGTATGGAGTCAATGTCTACATTAACCTTAAGGCTCTGACGTATGTTCTCCAGTGTCTCCTTTATGACCGACAGGGTCTTTAGGCCAAGAAAGTCCATCTTGATAAGTCCGGTCTCCTCTATGACGCTTCCCTCGTACTGTGTCACGAGAAGTTTCTCTCCGGTCTCCTTGTCTTCGGCGATACTTATAGGCACATGGTCGGTGATGTCGTCGCGACATATGATTGTTCCGCAGGCATGTACACCGGTATTGCGCACGTTGCCCTCGAGCATCTTTGCGTACCTTATAGTATCTCGCAGGGTGGGGTCGGGCGAGGCCTCTGCCTCTCGCAGTTCGGGTACGGCCTTTATTGCATTCGGCAGATTCATCTTCATGCCGTCGGGCAGACGGTCGGGTATTGCCTTGCAGAGTGCATTGGAAACGTCTAACGGAAGTTTCTGCACACGTGCGACATCTTTGATTGCAAGCTTGGTTGCCATTGTACCGTAGGTGATGATGTGCGCAACCTTCTCCTGTCCGTACTTTTCTGTTACCCAGTTGAGCACACGTCCGCGCCCGTCGTCATCGAAGTCGACATCTATATCGGGCAATGATATACGGTCGGGGTTAAGGAAACGCTCGAAAAGCAGGTCATATTTTATGGGGTCTACGCGCGTGATTCCGAGCGCATATGCTACAACGCTTCCGGCGGCAGAGCCACGGCCGGGACCTACCGAGACTCCAAGTTCTTCACGGGCTGCACGGATGAAGTCCTGTACAATGAGAAAGTAACCCGGAAAGCCCATGGTCTTCATGATATGGAGTTCAAAGTCAATGCGGTCAATGAGTTCCTGTGAGAATGGCTCTTCGTAGCATTTCTTTGCTCCGTCGTATGTAATCTTACGCAGATAGTCGCCCTCTAACTTTATCCTGTAAAGTTTTTCGTATCCGCCTAACTTCTTTATCTTCTTCTCGGCTTCCTCTTGCGAGAGCACAACATTGCCTTTCTCGTCGCGTGTGAATTCGTTGAAGAGGTCCTCATGTGTGAATCTCGCGCGATATACCTCTTCTGTGCCGAACTCCTCGGGAATGGCAAAGTTAGGCATGATGGGGGCATTGTCAATCGAGTAATAACCAACCTTGTCGCATATCTCTACGGTGTTTTCCATAGCTTCCGGAATATCGCTGAACATCTCCCACATTTCAGCCTTTGTCTTCATCCATTCCTGTTTGGAATAGAGCATGCGTGTTGGGTCGTCAAGGTCTCGGCCGGTGCTCAGGCATATGAGACGGTCGTGAGCTTCGGCATTCTCTTCGTCGACGAAATGTACGTCGTTTGAGCATATCAGTTTTACACCGCATTTTCTGCTCAATGCCACTATGTGGCTGTTTACCTCTTTCTGCAGTGGATACACTTCATGGTTGGCGCGCTCGACTGTGGCCTTGTGAAGCTGTAATTCAAGGTAGTAGTCCTCGCCAAAAATGTTCTTGTACCAGTTGACTGCCTCTTCTGCCTTTTCTATGTTGCCGTTCTTGATGAGTTGCGGAACTTCGCCTCCGAGGCATGCCGAACAGCAGATGATTCCTTCATGGTATTTCTCAATCTCGGTTTTGTCGGTTCGGGGATTATAATAATATCCTTCGCTCCATGCTTTTGAAACAATCTTTACAAGGTTGTGATATCCCTTCTTGTTCTTGGCAAGAAGTATAAGGTGGTAGCCACGGTCGTCCTTGGTCTCCTTGTCCGACAGTCTGCGTGGGGCGATATATACCTCGCAACCGATTATCGGCTTGAACTTCTCTTGTTCTTCTTTTCCTTTGTTTATTTTGTTTACATAATTGTAGAACTCCTTGATACCCATCATGTTGCCATGGTCGGTGAGCGCAATTCCCTTCATACCGTCCGAAATCGCTTTGTCGACAAGCTTTTTTATAGAAGCCTGTCCATCTAATATGGAATATTGTGAATGTACGTGCAGGTGAACAAAATCTTGCATTATCGGTGTTGCTTTAAAAGCTGTTTAATTTCCTAAATAAAATATGTTATCATTGAAGTAGCGTTTCCGTAGGCTTGTTGGACGCTATACCAAGGCACAGCCGATATTCGTGTGGTGACGATACCGATTCCGACAACTTCCTGTTTTCTCGATAAAGATAATATCTTTTGTGCATTGTTCACTCCTTTTTGCCTGAAAAATTATTAACACTGCTTGCTTATGGCAGGAATGTGTCGTGTGAATTATTCTGTTCTGTCGCTTGTTGGATAGTTTTTTGTCCTTTTTTGTTTGCTGTTTAATATTTTATTGCTAATTTTGTAAAATAATAGATGACTCTGTGTCTATGAAGAAATTTAAAAGAATAAGGAAATTAAAGGATTATAGAATCCATAGAGAGGGAACCGGTATTCTTGTTACAGCATTGTTCCTGCTTTTGTTGGTAAATGCACCGTTGTGGTATTTCCTTGGTGATTGGGTAATCCTTAACTCGATAGTCAGCGGTTTTTCATTGATTCTCTTCCTGCTGATGGTCAACTTCTTCAGGAGTCCCAAGAGAATTTTTCCCGGTGATGTTGAGAATGTTGTTGTCGCTCCTGCCGACGGAAAGGTTGTGGTTATTGAGAAGGTTTATGAACCCGACCATTTCAAGGATGAGAGAATTCAGGTGTCTATCTTTATGAGCCCGATGAATGTGCATGCCAATTGGTATCCTGTAGACGGTGTCATTACGCGCGTTGAGCATCAGAAAGGCAAATTCCATAAGGCGTGGTTGCCTAAAGCGAGCACCGAGAACGAGCGTTCTCTGGTTGTTGTAACGATGGAAGACGGGACTGAGGTGCTTGTGCGCCAGATAGCAGGTGCTATGGCACGTCGCATCGTTACATACGCTTCGGTTGGCGAGGAGTGCTTTATAGACCAGCACATGGGCTTTATAAAATTCGGTTCACGTGTTGACCTCTATCTGCCTCTTGATGCCAAGATATGTGTCGAACTTGGCCAGAAGACTGTCGGTAACGAAACTATAGTGGCAAACTTTAAATAATGGTCCTATGTCAATGAAAAAGCATATTCCTAATGCAGTGACTTGCTGTAATCTGTTCTCGGGTTGTATTGCCTGCGTTATGGCGTTTTCCGGTGCTTTTGATATGGCTATGGCATTCATTGTCCTGGGTGCTGTGTTTGATTTCTTTGACGGAATGGTTGCACGTATGCTTGGTGTCTCTTCTCCTCTTGGGGTGCAGATGGACTCACTTGCCGATGATGTGACATTCGGTCTTGCGCCGGCTGCGGTTGTATTCAATTATATGCAGGTGCTTCATTATCCCGATTATCTTGGTTCTTTGGCAGAGCTGTTGCCTTATGCAGCATTTCTTATTGCTGTCTTTTCGGCATGCAGACTTGCGAAGTTCAATGTCGATACACGTCAGACAAACACCTTTATAGGCTTGCCGACTCCTGCCAATGCCCTTTTCTGGTCTTCATTGGTAACCGGTGCAGGCAGGTGGATTCTCGGTCTCAATGCAGGATGGCTCTTTATGCTGGGACTCATTCTTCTCTTCTCTTATCTTCTTGTGTCGGAGATACCTATGTTCTCTATGAAGTTCAAGAATCTGAGTTGGAGAAGCAACAGGGTGAGATATATATTCCTAATAGTCTCTCTGCCGATGCTGTTCCTTGCGTATTTGGCACCAGTAGCAATAATATCCTGGTATCTGCTGCTGTCGATAGTTCTTCATGCAAAGGGCTTGAAGTCCTGAATCTTTTTTATGATTAAAACAATTCCGGTTTCTGCGTGTTGTAGAATGCCGGACGATTCTTTATCTTAAGTATAGCATTATGTTATTATATATATTTATGGCACTGTTTATGGTGCTGTTTATTGTATTGATTCTTTTCTCTTTTTTCTTCTCCTTGGTTTCAAATGTTCTCTCATGGCTTTTCCCTCGAAGGAGAAAGGAAACTGGCGATAGCAGTTATCACAGGCAACAACAAAACAATGAAGATAGTGCAAATTGGAACAGGCGTAGTAGCCCCTCGGGTAGAAAAAGGCTCTTTAGGGACGATGAGGGCGAATATGTCGATTATGAAGAGATAAAATAGGGAACGGCTGAAGGTGTTGTCCGGTGTTCGTAATCCGGTGTGTAGTTATCTTTTGTCTGCGAAGAACTTTTTCATCAGTCCGGCACACTCTTCGGCGCATATGCCGTCGAGGACTTCTGTTTTAGGGTGCAATGCTTGCGGTGCATAACGTCTGTATCCGCGTTTTTCGTCGCCGGCTCCATATACCAATCTACCCAATTGTGCCCATCCTATTGCTCCTGCGCACATGGGGCAGGGTTCTATTGTGACATAAAGTGTGCAGTTGTTGAGATACTTGCCACCAATATTTGTGGCGGCAGCCGTTATAGCTTGCATTTCAGCATGCGCTGTAACATCGTTCAGTGTTTCTGTGAGATTGTGCGCTCTTGCGATTATATGTCCGTTGCATACAACCACAGCTCCAATAGGTATCTCATTGCGGTCGTATGCTTTCTGTGCTTCCGAAAGCGCATGTTTCATGTATTCTTTGTCTGTCATATCTGTCAGCGGCGCATGTCGTGTTCACCGAAAAGGGTGGGATAGTCTTCGTCAAGGTTCTTGTAGATGAATGATAGAAGTGTTTCTCTCATCCAGTTGCTTTTGTTGGATATTTTGTATTTCTTAAGGTAGTCGTCGATGATTTTCATCTCCTCGTCGCTCACAAGACATACTATGCGTGAGTGACGCACCGGTTGGGTTCGTGCTGTTGTCGCTTTGGGAATGTTTTTCTTTCTTGTAACCATAGGTGCAGTCGCAAACTTTCTCGTTTATGTGCAAAAATAGTTTAACTTGTGTCCAAATGCAAGTTTTCACTTGTTTTTCCTTAGTAGAAATATTATCTTAGCCTTGCAAAACTGTAAACAGGTTCAGATGGCTCAGCATAATCTTTTAGGGAACAAGGGCGAGATGCTTGCGGCACGCTATCTTCTTGACAAAGGGTATGCCGTACATCATTACAACTGGCGCAGTGGGCACAAGGAGATTGATATCATTGCCCAATATCGCGATACGCTTGTCTTTGTAGAGGTCAAGAGCCGTTCAACGGAGTTGTACGGAAATGCGACCGATGCTGTTACCGATGACAAGATAAGGCGTCTTATTTCGGCGGCGCAGGCATATCTGCTCAAGAATAGGATAGATCTGAAGTTCCGTTTCGATATCATCACGGTGGTTGGTGGCAGTGAACCCTATCGTATAGAACACATTGAAGATGCCTTCTATTCCGAATGGTAGTCCGAAAGAGAGAAATAGAGTTTATGAATATCGAAGATGCACGCATATATTGCTTGAGCAAGGAGAATGCCACTGAGGACTTCCCTTTTGATGAGACAACTTTGGCTTTCAGGGTTGAGAATAGAATTTTTGCAATATGTGACCTTGAGAATACAAAGTGGTTTTGTGTGAAATGTGATGCTGACTACGCCATTGAACTGCGCGGCAAGTACCAGCAGATAGTACCAGCATGGCACATGAACAAACGCTATTGGAATCAATTGGATATAGCTGCTCTTGATGACGCGTTGTTCTACTCGCTTGTTGACCATTCATACGAGGAAGTCATCAAGAAACTTCCCAAGAAAATCCGTGTAAAGTATGGACTGTGAAATGGGAAACTGCGACGTAAACGTTAAAGGTAAAAACAGAACTCTCAAAAAATATGCCAATTTATATCAAGCGTCTTGACGTGGTTGATTCCACAAACCGTTATGCACGTGATGAGGCTGCTGCCTTGTGGAACAAGCGTTCTGGCGGTGATGCAGTGGCTGTTACTGCATTGCATCAGACAGCAGGGCGTGGTCAACGTGGTAATGTGTGGCAGTCGCAGAGTGGGCATAACCTGTTGGTGAGTATTCTTGTACGTCCGGGAAATTCCCTTGAGGTCTCACGGCAATTCAGCCTTTCGCAAGTTGTAGCAGTTTCCATACATGCTGCAATGAAATGCTATGGCATCGATACAAGGCTCAAGTGGCCCAATGACATATATGTGGGCAATAGGAAATTAGCCGGTATTCTTGTTGAACTTGACTATTCATGTGCTTTTGTAGAGCAGGCTATTATCGGTGTTGGCCTGAATGTAAACCAGACGGAGTTCCCATCTATGGATAGAGTACCTATTTCAATGAAAATGCTGCTTGGGAAGGAGATCCCTGTTGAAGATGTGTTGCGCGATGTACTTTGCAATTTCAGTCACTATTATTCCGAGATGCGTTGGGGCTGCAATAGTGCTATTTCTGCCGATTACAAGGCACTGTTGATGGGCTTTGGCGAGCAACGTGAATATATTGATGTCGACGGTGCATTCTTAGCGGTAGCCGAGGATGTTGAACCCGATGGACATCTGCTGCTTCGTCGCGCTGACGGAACACTTTCGCGCTATGCATTCAAAGAAGTTGAAATGCATATAAGTGACTGAAAAGCACGCTTTTCAGTCACTTATAAAATGATAGATAGGGATTTGTTTATGGATGTACGAATGTACCAATTTCCTCTCCTTCAATTACCTTCTTTAGGTTGCCGACGATATCCATGTTGAAAACATAGATTGGCAGGTTGTTCTGCTTGCACATTGCGGTTGCAGTGATGTCCATAACCTTAAGTCCGCGTGAGATTACCTCATCGTATGTGATATCGTCGAATTTTGTCGCTGTAGGCTCCTTCTCGGGGTCGGCGGTATATATGCCGTCAACACGTGTTCCCTTAAGCATGACATCAGCTTCAATCTCTATGCCTCGCAATGAAGAGCCTGTGTCTGTCGTGAAGTATGGGCTTCCGGTTCCGGCTGCCATAATGACAATCTTGCCCTCTTCCATAGCTTCGATAGCTTTCCACTTTGTGTAGAATTCACCTACAGGTTCCATACGTATTGCTGTGAGTACTTTGTTTGGAACACCGGCTGCACCAAGAGCCGAGCTGAGCGCAAGGCTGTTGATGACGGTAGCCATCATACCCATCTGGTCGCCCTTGACACGGTCAAATCCTTTTCCTGCACCGGTGAGACCACGGAAAAAATTTCCACCACCAATGACAATGCCTATCTGCACACCCATCGCTGCAACCTCCTTAATCTGTAATGCATATTCGTTAAGGCGTTTAACATCAATGCCATAACCCTGCTTGCCCATTAGGCTTTCACCACTGAGCTTCAATAGAATTCTTTTAAATTTTGCCATATATATGTATTTTGATATATTCCTCTGTAAATATAAGTCAATTTCTTAAAATATGCTATAATTGCAGCATAAATTACTTTTTGCCAAAAGTTTAATGTAACTTCGTACCGTAATCAGGCTTAACCTTTTTAATTGACAGTCATGAGATTCTTTAGAAACCCGAATGTAACCGTTGCTATTTTCGCAATATACACGGCTGTAATGTATATAATCCTTTTGCCACGCAACACGGAGATCTCTGTTACCGAAAAATGTGTTACTGTAGGTGTCTCTGTTGCAGTTCTTGTCCTTCTGTGGGTGATGTTGCGCAAGCGTGAGAGACTGCGCCGCAGACGTGAACAGGAGATGAAAGAGAAAAGATAAAGATACATAGTCGTTGCTATCATATCACAATCATAACAATTAGCATATCTTGCACTTCACACTTCATTTAAAAGTGTAACACCTATAATGAAATCTGCAACGGTGTAGAAAGTTGAGCCAGTTCCACATCCGTTGCAGTTCTATAGTGTGTTCTCTTGTATTCTATTCGGAGCCTTTTGTCAGTAGCCATCCGCCTGTTTGGGTGGCTTCCATGCCGAGCGCGGTGCTGCTTGTGCTGAATGCGTTCACACGACCACCGTTGATTGTGATGCCGGTGTCTGCTGCCATTGCATGGTTATAGGCACTTGCTACAACTGTTCCATTGTCTATGGTGATGCTTCTTGCTGTAATGGCACGACTTTTCTTGTCATCGGCTATATCTGTATAGTTCTCGCCGTTTGTTAGAAGAACCGTATTTCCGCCCGAAACAACTACATTGCCATTGCAGTTGATGCCTTTGGCACCCTTGCCGTTACATTCGAGTGCGATTGTTCCACCGGTTATTTCAAGGTTGCCGTTGCATTTGATACCTCCGGCCGATGTGGTATCTGTGGCGACTGTTCCTTTTGCGAATGCAGTGACTTTTCCGCCGCTGAATAATACATTCCCGTCGCAGTTGATTATCTTGGAGCCGTTGCCGACAACCTCTGCCTGGATTGTTCCGCCACTCTGGGTGTAGTTTCCGGTTGTCTTTATTGCAGAACTTTTTTCTCCGTTTGTGGCGATTTTTATGTATCCTCCCTTAATGAATGCATCGGGTATTATTGCCGGGTCCGGTATAGCCTCCTCGTATTCTACCTTTATAGCCTCGCTGCCCGATTTTATGTCGAGTCTGCCGGCTTCGATGGTAAATGTCCCCTCGCTGCAGTCGATGCCGTTGTTGGTGGCGTTGACCGTAATTGAAGGCGACATGTCTACCGTGCGTCCTATTATGAATTTGTCCTTTGTGCGGAATCCGTCTTTTGCTGCGTCAAGAATGTTGATGTTTCCGCTTCTTATCCTGATGTAGTCGTCGCTGCATATGGCATGACCTCCTTTAGCGGTGACATTTAGTGTTCCTCCTCCATTGAATATCAACTGCCCTTCGCTGAAGAGAGTGCCTTTCTGGTCCTCTTCCACACCGTTGTTGTCCTTTGCCGGCAGGTCGTATACTGTGCCGTCGCACAGGTTGTTGGTAGTTCCGTCTGTAATTGTGAAATATACGGTCTTTCCACTCTGTATGTTTATTGCAGGTCCGGTGGGGTTGGTAAGGGTGATGCCGTTTGCCAGAATCTGGAATTTCTTAAGGCTGTATATCTTAAGTGAACCGTTACTGCAATTGCCTCTTATCAAGTATGCGACCTTGCTGCGCTGAGAATTGATTGTCAGATGGTTGCCTTCGGCTGTGAATGTCACCTGATCCAGTTTTGCTGGGCTTGTCTTTACACCGTTCTCGCTAAATGTCACAGTGACAACACGTGTAGTCTCATAGTTCTCGACAAAGTCGCCCGATTCATCGTTTGTCTCGTCTGTTATTACCGATTCGACAATTTCGTTATAGTTGTTGATGTCGTCGGTGTCAAAAGCGACATCGGGGTTGAGACTGTATGTCAATTCTTCTCTCTTGTCGGTCGCAGTTGAGATGCTTTCGATTTTACTTGTTGAAAAACGGCTTATGGCTCCGTTGTCAAGCCTTAGCATGATGAGCTGTTCGCCCTCGTTGAAAGTAATCTCCTCAATGTTCTTTGTGTCAACGGCCTGATATGTGTCGTCGCTGTTGTTCACATACAGGATTTGTGCCTGGACAGAACATGCGGCCCAAAGAGCTATGATAGTTGCGGTCTTTTTCATCTTTTTATGAATTTAGCTGTACGGTTACCCGCCTTGAGAATGTATATTCCTTTCGGCAGGTGCGATATGCCGATGAATCCGTTATCTGCATCGAGTTCGGTTTTTGCTACTTGCGTTCCGATGATGTCGTAGATTGTTATTATTGTTCCGGCATTGCAGCCAAGCCCTATGGCATTGCATGATATATGTTCGATAATCTTCTTCTCTTCTGTGATGTTTTCAACAGAGGTGAAATCTCCAAAGCTGATGCGCTTGATTTCTCCCATACTGCCGCTCGATGTATGTCCGTCGGTAAGTCTCACCGACACTGCTGTGCCGTTGAATGTAATCTTGTCGAGTTTGTCCAGCTCGATAATTTCCGGGCTGTCTGTGCCTTTATCTATCATCATATGCTGTGCCTTTACTGCCGACAGGGCTGTGGCAAGCATCATGAGTGTAATGAGTCTTTTCATGCTTGTGGGTTGTTATAGTTCTATAGAGTATTCTATGCCAATGGCGTGTCCTTTCGGCTCATCATCGTCATGGGCATCCTGATACATGTAGTAGAGTGATATGTCGTTCTTCTTGTTTATCTTATAGCTTGCTCCTGCACGGTAACGCAACTTGTCGCATCCTTTCCATTTGTCGATGCGCGTATATAGTTCTATTGATGCAAACGGATTTACTTTGCACTTGGGAATGTCCCATTTCGCAGTGAGGCGTGAACGGAGTGTCGTGTTCTCCTTTGCCTCTTTTAGTTCCGGGGCACGTTCCTTGAGAGATATTGTAGGTTCGGTCTCGTTGTATGATTCATCGAAATTCTGCTGCCAACGGTACTTGCTCTCGTCTGTCGTAGCAGAATTGGTCCGTGTGAATTGCAGACGTTCGCGCAGTGACAGTTCTACCCGGCCAATCTTGCAGTCCCCGGTTACTGATAGGTGGAAACGGTGACGCTCTGTCCAATAATCGTGGTCGATGTTGTAGTCGTAGTATGTTCCTATACCATCGATTATAAGAGGGTCGTCCCATTTCGTCTTCTTTTCGTCGAGGCTGTGGCTGTATATGAATATGTATCCGGCACTTGCTTTCAGCCATTTCGTGAATTTGTAGCTTGCTCCTGCTCCAAAAGATATCCGCTCGATATCGTTGACAAAATCTATGCTGCGCAGTTCTGCCTCGAAGTCGAGTTTCAGTTTCTTGTTTATTTTCTTTGAGGCTTCGAGTGTTGTCCACACACCGAACTCATCATCCTGGGCTGTTGCACCGATAAATGGTGCTGTTGCCATTACCGCAATAAGCATATATGCGGCAAAATTTCTTTTAGTTCTTGAGTTTGTATTCATCTACCGGCGCTTTTAGGGTTGTATCAACTGAATTGTTTGCAGAACCGCTCTTGTAGTACATCTTTACCAATGCGGCATCCTTGAGAAAGTCTATGCTTCCTACCTCAACCTTGTCTATTTTGAGGCCGGTGCGTTTTTCAAGGTCTGCGATGAGCTCTTTTTGCTTGTCTGGTGTAATCAGGTTTATGTTGTCGTATTTTATCACTTTATACGAATAGTGGCTTATGAGCAGTTTGCTTTCGCAAATCCATATCGAGAAAATGAAAAGGATATTGATAATCAACACTTCCCCAAGGCTCAACTCGCTGACGGTCAGTCCGTTGATTGCACTCAATGCAATTATTATGAACAGATAGGTCATCTCTCTTATGGCAACCTGTTCTGTGCGGTAACGTATGATGCTGAATATGGCAAAGAGTCCTAATGCTATTCCGGCTTTCAGTTTTACATCTCCAAGTACATATATGAGCATGAAGGTGCTGATTGCAATGAGAATATAGGTGAAGAAGAACTCGCCACGTTTGCATTTGGGGTAGTAGAGACCACGCACTATGATGAGTATCGCAATAAGGTTTATGAGGAATGCGAGCATAAGTTCCTTTACATGGACAATGTCGATGAACTCATCGCTTTGGCGTTTCTCTTTTACTGAAACCGACATCTTTTCATTGGCTTCCGATTTATCCAAATCGTCATAGTCGATATAGATGTTTGTGGTTTCGGTATTTTTGTCAAAATTCCCGGCAACCTCCTCGACTGTAGCAATTGCTGATTGAAGCTTTGTGTTCTCTGTTACATCCTGTGCATGCAATGAGAATGACAAGCAGAATAGTAATAGGGTGGTTAGAAGTTTCATGTTATTGTGTTTTAACGTTTGTTCTCTATTTTGTTTATCATAATGAGCCTCTCCTTGAAGTTATTCCTCTTCAGAGTGTCGGTTGTCAATAATGTGCCTATACAGTATTTGCTGAATCCGGAGCGCTTTATTCTTATGTTTTTAATGATGCCAAGCGCCGGTGAAGGAACATTCCCGTCCCGCTTTAGTTCAATGACCACGACTCTATGCAAGGATTTGCGCATGTCGCTCCTCAAATGGTGGAACTGCATGTTGAAGTCAATTGTCAACCTTTCGGTCTTGTCGTAGTTTACCAGTGTTATGCGATTGAAACGGTTTTCTATTGCAGGAGAAATCTCCTCTATGCTGTACCATGCGTGTTTTGCAAGCAATGGGTTCACAACGTGCAGTTCTCTTTCGACTGATTCTAATGATTCTATTGCAACCCTTTTCTTTTTTGTGCGTCCGTGGTTGTTCTTGTTTTTTATTTCAAAGAACGTATCATTGCTGTCGAGGTAGGTCCTGACCCTGATTTTCTCCCTTACACATCTGCCTGCATGATGCATGTGGTACATGCGGTAATCTTCTGTGTCGAAATATGTCGTGTGATAGCTCGCTATGCGTTTACCGTCGATTTCCTGAATGAAATACTTGCCTTGGACTGCTCTAAGAAAGCTGTGAAGCTGTTCCAATGTCGTTACGAATTTCGTATCGGTTCTATTCATGAGTTTTATGCCCGACATCTGTTCTAGAGATATAGGTGGCAAGGCTAATGTCTTTTCTGTTATGCCGTTGTACATCGGAGCAGTCGTGGAGGTTCTTGAATAGTTCTGTCTATGTTCGTGACTTAACGCAAATATACGAAAAAGTTTTTATTTAAACGTATTTATATGTTTTTTTACAATATATACCTGAAAACTGTGCTTGTATCCGATATATAAAAATATTATCTTCGCAGAAAGATTTTTTATATGGATGTAACAGATATTATAGACAGATACTATCCGCATGGCAGCAAACTGAGGGATATATATATGATTCACGCCTGTAAGGTTGCTGAGTTTGCTTTGGAGTTGGCTCATCGTCATCCCGAACTGGGTGTTGATGTACAGTTTGTTGAAGAGGCGGCCATGTTGCACGACATTGGAATTTTTCTTACAGATGCGCCACGCATACACTGTTTTGGCAAGGAGGATTATCTGTGCCACGGATATCTTGGTGCAGAACTTATGCGTTCGCTCGGATACGAACGTCATGCCCGGGTCTGTGAGCGTCACACCGGTACCGGGCTTACAAAAGAGATTATAGCTGCCAATGGCTGGAATCTTCCCGTGCGTGATTTTCTTCCCGAAACAATTGAGGAGCAACTTATATGTTTTGCCGATAAATTCTTTTCAAAGACCAGATTTCTTCATGAACCACGCACATTGACACAGGTCGTGGAAAGTATGCGTAAAATATCCGATGAGGCTGTGAAAAAAGTGGAATTTTGGGCGACAATCTTCATGTAGTTGTGCAAATGCCTTTCCGATAGCTGTTTTTTTTATAAAAAACGCAGAAATACTGCGTTTTATTTCGTAATTTTGTGCTTGCTTTGTGAGCATTAGTAAATGGATTTGAGAAATCTTAGGACATTCGTGACAATAATCCTGTTGGCAGTCATCGCTTTGCCGGTGTCTGCAGTCTCTCCATTGCTCAAATCAGTTCTCTCTGCCGACAGCGTGCTTGTGTCTGAGATTGAGGTTGCCGACAGTGTCGCGCTTCCCGATTCAACGAAAAAACAGAAATCAAATAAAGATGCCATAGACGCTCCTGTATATTACGAGTGCACCGATTCTATGGTGTGGTCGCGAGGTGGAAGTGCTTTCCTTTATGGAAACGGCAATGTAAAATACGACAAGATAGAGCTTACGGCTGAAGTTATATCCATGAATATGGACAGCAGTGTAGTCCATGCCAATGGTCGTGTAGACTCTGTCGGTGTAAAGATAGGTCTTCCAGTGTTTGTCGATGGCGGCACCCCGTATGAGTCGGACCGTATGAGCTACAACTTCAAAAGCAAGAAGGGATTCATAAATAATGTCTACACTCAGCAGGGCGACGGTTTCATTATGGGCGGAAAGGCCAAGAAGGATTCTTCCAATGTGTTCTATTCACAGGATGGAATGTATACGACCTGCGACGCGGAACATCCACACTTCTACGTGAAACTGACCCGTGCCAAGGTGCGTCCAAAGAAAGATGTCGTATCGGGCCCTCTATACCTTGTTGTCGAGGATGTGCCCTTGCCGTTGGCTCTACCGTTCGGCTATTTCCCCTTCACAAGCAGTTATTCTTCGGGTATAATAATGCCGACGTATGGCGATGAGACGGAGCGTGGCTTTTATCTGCGTGACGGAGGATATTATTTTGCAATCAGCGACAAGGTCGATTTGCGTCTTACCGGTGAAATTTTTACTAAGGGCTCTTGGGGGCTTGGTGCAGCCTCTACTTACGCCATGAGGTATAAATTTTCGGGAAGCGTGGATTTCAGCTATCTTGTGACAAAAACCGGTGAGAAGGGATTGCCCGACTATGCTGTGGGCAAGAATTTCCGTTTGCAATGGAGTCACAGGCAAGACCCCAAGGCGCGGCCGAACAGTAATTTCTCGGCGAGTGTGAACTTTGCCACCTCCAGCTATGAGCGCTCGAATCTGAACAGCCTCTATAATCCTATATTGAATTCTCAAAGCATGAGAACTTCGAGTGTGAGTTATTCGCATACTTTCCCTGGAATAGGCTTGTCTATCTCGGCTACGATGAACGTGGCTCAGAATGTGCAGGATTCAACGTTATCGTTGACGTTGCCCAATCTCAGTGTCTCGCTTTCCAAAAAGTACCCGTTCAAGAGAAAGAAGCGCATGGGCGATGAACGCTGGTACGAGAAGATATCCCTTTCGTATACAGGACAGATGAGCAACAGCATCTCTACAAAAGAAGACAAGGTTCTTAAATCAAATATCATAGATGATTGGAGAAACGGTTTCAAACACAATATTCCTATAAGCGCGACATTCCAGCTGTTCAATTATATAAACATCACCCCGAGCTTTAATTATACAGAACGTTGGTACTTCAAGAAAGTGAACCAGAGTTGGGATGACGCAACCGGCAGTGTGGTGCGAGATACAGTGCACGGGTTCCACCGTGTCTATAACTACAACATGTCTGTCTCTGCCAATACAACGCTTTATGGATTCTATCAGCCTGCCGGTTTCATGAAAAACAGCCGTGTGCACATGGTGCGTCATGTGTTCAAACCTTCTGTGTCGTTTACATATTCTCCGGATTTCGGAAATCATGATTACGGATATTACGATTCGTATGTCTATACCGATGAGGACGGGGAGGTTCACACAGTAGAGTACTCTCCTTATCAGAACAGTCTGTACGGTGTCCCGGGTAAGGGAAAGACTGGAAGCATTTCATTCAGTGTAAGCAACAATGTGGAGATGAAATGGCGTACAAAGAACGATTCGCTCAAGAAGGTGAGTATAATAGATGAACTGGGCGCATCGCTTTCATACAATCTTGCTGCAAAGACCAGGCCATGGAGTAATCTTACTACACGTTTGCGTTTGAAACTCTCCAAAAACTATACATTCAGCCTGAATGCGACATGGGCTACCTATGCTTACGAATTCAATGAGAAAGGGCAGGTTGTTGTCGGTGACAGGACTGAATGGTCGTATGGACGTTTTGGCCGTTTCCAGGGAATGAGCCAGAATCTCTCGTATACGTTCAACAATAAGACATTCGACAAGATAAAGAAACTGTTCAGCAGAAGTGATGATGAGGAAGAGACGGATGAGGGTGACAAGGATGCCGAAGATGAGAAGAAAGTAGAGAAAGGCAAAGCCTCTTTGAGGGGTAGCAATGCCAAGAAGGCCAAGGATGCCGATGTGGACAGTGACGGATATATGCCTTTTAAATTCCCATGGAATTTTACTGTTTCTTACGGAATAATGATGTCAGAAAATACAGCAGCGAAGATAAATGTCAGCAACATGCGCTATCCATATAAATTTACCCAGAATCTTAATTTCTCGGGTAATGTCGGCATATCTGACAATTGGCGCATAAATTTCACTTCGGGCTACAACTTCGAGTTCAAGAAACTTACTACCACGACAGTGAACATTTCGCGTGACTTGCACTGTTTTGAAATGTCGTGTGGAATAGTCCTTAGTCCGTTTACTTCATTTAATTTCAGTTTCCGTGCAACATCCCAGATGCTTGCCGATGCACTCAAGATTGACAAGCGCAGCAGTGGAAGTTCGAATGTGCAGTGGTACAACGACTGATTCTGCAATCAATGAGCTACCATACAATGCTGTTTTTCCCGTGTGCGATGAGGTATTCGTTGGCTTTGCTGAAATGGTGGTTTCCGAAGAATCCCTGATAAGCCGATAGAGGTGACGGGTGTGGTGATGTGAGAACCAGATGCCTTTGCCTGTCGATAAAAGCACCTTTTTTCTGTGCATAGCTACCCCATAGTATAAACACAATGTTGTCGCGTCTTGAGGCAAGTTCGCGGATTGCCGCATCGGTGAACTGTTCCCAGCCCCGTCGCTGGTGTGAGCCTGCCTGTGCTGCCCTTACAGTGAGAGTCGCATTCAGAAGCAGGACACCTTGGTCGCTCCAGCGCGTGAGGTCGCCGTCGGACGGAACAGGTGTACCCAAATCGTTTTCAATTTCCTTGAATATGTTGAGAAGTGAAGGCGGGAAAGGTATTCCTTTGTTTACGGAGAAACATAGACCATTTGCCTGTCCTGCACCATGATAGGGGTCTTGTCCTAAAATGACCACTTTGACCTTGTCAAAAGGACAATGGTCGAATGCATTGAAAATCAACTTGGCAGGTGGATAGACCGGTGTGTTCCCGGAATACTCTTTTTTGACGAATGAGGTCAGTTCAATGAAATATTCCTTGTCGAACTCATCCTGCAAAATCTCCTTCCAGCTTGCGTCAATCCTTACTTCCATAGAATTATATAAGAGGTATGTTCATGCTTTTGCACTGCTCGCGCATTTCAACGGGCCAAATACTGGACTGAATCTCACCGATGTGTGCCTTTTTTAGCAGAAGCATACAAAGGCGCGACTGTCCTATACCGCCTCCAATACTCAAAGGCAGTTCGTCATTGAGGAGCCGGCGATGAAAGTAAAGTGTCTTGCGTTCCTCTTTCCCCGACTTTTCAAGTTGATGCAGGAGTGCTTTCTTGTCCACTCTTATGCCCATGGATGAGAGTTCCATTGCTTTGCCAAGTATATCGCTCCATATCATTAGGTCTCCGTTTAACCCGAAGAAACCATCTTCGTTCGGTGTGCTGTAATCATCGTAGTCCGGAGCACGGTTGTCGTGGGGTATGCCGTCGCCCAGCCCGTTCCCGATGCCTATAATGAATACTGCACCGAACTTCTTTGTAATAATCTCTTCTCTCTCTTTCGGAGTGAGGTCGGGGTACATCAGCCGCAATTCCTCGCTGTGTATGAATTCGATTTTTTCGGGTAATGAAGGCTTTAGCTGCGGATAGCATTCGCTCAGTGTGAACTCTGTGTGCAGTATCGCCGAATAGATTCCTTCTACAATATATTTGAGAAACTTTACGGTTCTCTCTTCTTCTGTTATGACACGCTCCCAGTCCCATTGGTCGACATAGAGAGAATGCAGGTTGTCGAGTTCTTCGTGTGCTCTTATGGCATTCATGTCTGTGTATATGCCATATCCGTTTGATATGCTGTAATCGGCAAGAGTAACCCTTTTCCATTTTGCCAAGGAGTGAACAACCTCTGCTACAGCCCCGTCCATGTCCTGAATGGGGAATCTCACGGCATTTTCGTATCCGTTCAGGTCGTCGTTCAGTCCGGTACCCTGCAACACAAACAAAGGTGCTGTTACACGTCTCAGGCGAAGGGTCGATGACAGATTCAACTGGAATGTCTCCTTAATCTGCTTAATGGCAAGTTCTGTTTGCTTGAGGTCTAACAAAGGATGGTATTCGGTGGGTAGTTTGTATAGTTTCATTTTGACATTTTGTCGTTGATGCGTTGTGGAATAGTGTTATTTTTGTCGCAATAATGCCTTTGTAGCTTGCTTATTTCTACAAAGATATATAAAATGCTCTATTTTATCAAAATAATACATGATATAAAATGCCAAAATATGTTTTTTTGTTCTGATGCAGCTTTTTTAGCATAAGCGCAATGGTTTGTTTGCAAATTATTCGTATCTTCGCAGATGTAAACAATTAATGGTTCCGTAGCTTAGCTGAATAGAGCGTCAGATTCCGGTTCTGAAGGTCGTGGGTTTGAATCCCACCGGAATCACGATACACTCAGGATATTCAATTATTTACGGAATATTCTGGGTGTAACTATTCTATGAAGAAGTTTCTCTATTACGTATCTCTCGGGTTCCTGTTTGTGCTGAACAAATTGCCGATGCAGCTCCTGTATGTCTTCTCCACTCTGTTGTATTATCCAATCTACTATATTGTCCGCTATCGCCGCAAGGTTGTGCGTGACAATTTAGTGAAGTCCTTTCCCGAGAAGGAATTGAAGGAGATTGTATCTATTGAAAAGAAATTCTATCGCTCCTTGTGCGACTATTTCATGGAAATGATTAAGTATTATGGCATGAGTGAAGAGGAGATAAATCGTCGTATGCGCTTCGAGGGGCTCGAACTGTTAGAGGAGGCTCTCGGCAGAGGACGGCATTGCGTGCTGTACATGGGGCATTTTTTCAATTGGGAATACGTTACCTCAATAACGCTTCATTTGAACAGCGAGGATACAGTTGTCGGTGATATATATCATCCGCTTGAGAACTGCTATTTTGATGCTCTTGTTAAGAGGATGCGTGAGCAGTATGGCGCAGAATCAATAACCATGGCAAATACTCTCCGACGGGTGATGCAGGTGGTGAAGGAAAAAAAGAAATATCTGATTGGATTTATTGCAGACCAGGTACCTACCTGGGAATCTATAAATCATTGGGTAGATTTTTTCCATCGCGACACTCCTGTATTTACCGGTACTGAGAAAATTGCCAAGCGCACACATGCAGCGCTTTTCTATGCGCATATGGAGCGTGTAAAACGTGGACATTATATCATGCGGATTGAAAAATTCGCAGATGATGCGGCTGAACTTCCGGATTTTGAACCGACCAACAGGTACTATAGTCTGCTTGCAGAAAATATCAGACGCTCTCCGGAGTTATGGCTATGGACTCATAAACGCTGGAAACGTACACGCGAGGGGTATGCAAGGCGTGAGGCTAAACGCATCGAGGACCGTAAAAGACTTGTTGAACGTGAAAAGGAAAAAGGAAATGTATAAGGTGTTGCTTATAAGCGGAGGTAAAAAAAGCGGCCGCTGGATTCTTTCGCAGACAAAAGGCGGTAAAGGTGTCTCCGCATGCGGAAAGTATCAGTTCTACGTAAACGAGGATGTCAAGGATCCCGACTTTGTCATCATAAGAGGTAAATCATCGAAGAAAGAGCTGACATTTAATGTTGCTCCCGAAAATGTGATACTTACTACCAGTGAGCCATATTCGGTGTTGGCATATCCGAAAGACTATTGCCGGCAGTTCGGACTTGTGTGTTCATGTCAAGAGAATCTTAAACACAAAAACGTCATATTTACTCCGGCAATAATATTCTGGTTCGCAGGTGTCCGTTTCGACAGCAAGGGGGTTCCATCATCGCTTAAAGACTATGATTTCCTGAAAGCTGCCCCCACGCCAAAGAAAACCAGGCTGATTTCTGTGATAAGCAGTACCAAGGCTTTTACCAAAGGTCATGTTGACCGTATCCGTTTCGTTGAGAGACTCAAGGAACACTATGGTGATATGATTGATATATATGGTCGTGGCTATAATGGGTTCGAGGACAAATGCGATGTCATTGAACCGTACAAATATCATATAGTGATAGAGAATACGAGAGCAAAGTATTACTGGACAGAAAAACTTGCCGACAGCTTTATTTGTGAGTCTTATCCCATATACTACGGTTGTACCAATATAGGTGATTATTTCCCGGGCGGTTCATATTCAACGATAGATATACACGATTTTGACGGTGCAGTAGAACTCATTGACAGGCTTATAGAAGAAAATGCCTATGAGCGTGCCAAGCCACTTCTCAAGGAGTGCAAAGACAAGGTTCTTGATGAATATAATCTTTTTAACTATCTTGCCGGCATTATGGACGGTATGAATCCTGATTTGCCACGGAAAAAGGTTAAAATAAAGCATTGTAAGTCAATGCATGACATGCATAATGTGTATAATTATATTGTGAAGCGTAACATTTTCAAGGTGCGTCGCTTCCTTCATCGGCTGTTTCACAAGGATTCCCTGTATTGACAGTCTGGCTATCGGTTCTGCACGTCCGTGTGATTTTCTCTGCGGATTATTGTTCTTCGTCTTCTGTAAGCCCTATAGTGCCTTCCATTATTGTAAGGCTCTCTCTTGTGTGGCAATACTCCTTGTGTGCAAGCGAGTTCTTCTCCTTGAAATGGTCACTTTTGATATCAAAAATTCCGCACATAAACTCATAGAAGAGATCGTTGGTCCAGTATTTATTGCTGTTGCTCTTTAGTGCTGCAGCTCTTTCGGTGTGTGTCTCGAGATATTCGTCACTCAACCAGGTCATAAGGGGTATGCGTGAGTTGACAAATTCGCCGGGTACGCGCCGGCGTGAGTTGGTCGGTGTACAACCGTGGTCTGACATATAAACCATTGCCTGCAGGTTGAGATGTTCTTTGGCATATTCATAGAACCTTTTGATAGTAGCATCGGTGTAGCGCAGCGAGTTCTTGTATTCTGTCACATTGTCATTGTCCTCGGCTTTTCCCCACACACGGCAATTCTCGGGGTAGCGGTTTATGAAATTGAAGTGGTTGCCTTTGAGGTGCAATACAAGGAAATTGTCCTTTGTAGGGTCAATCTCATCAAGGTAGTCGAGCAGGATTTCGTCGTACGGTGTCTTCTTGTTTGTTTTCTCCTGCATAGTCCATTTTGCAACGTCCGAGGTGTTTGCAACAAGGGTGACCGGGGTGTCTACGTCGCCTACATATCCCTGATTGCTGTACCAGTGTACTTTCATGCCGAGTTTGTGGGCGATGTCTACAATTGAGCATGATGTGAAGAATTCGCCACCGTCATACTGGTTGAATTCTGTCAGTGATTTCTCCAGTACCTGTACTGTACGCACGTGGCAACTGTAGGCATGTGGAAAGGCAGTACAATGTTCCTCATCCTCAAGCATAAGGCGCATCCATGGAGTGGTGTCCTCTTCTGTATCGCAGAATGCGCTCATGTAGTCGCGTGTGGCCGATTCGCCCAGGACAAGCATGATTGTAGACGGCTTCTTGAAAGGTTTTGCTACAGGCGTTACATTCAGGCTCTTTATTCGTTCCTCGGCTTCACTCTTGTACTTTTTGTTTTGTGCCACATACTCTTTTACCGAACGGTAAAGAACTGCTATGCCTGTTCTTGTGAATAGGCCTCTTTTTGGTTTCCACAGATATACAGCTATGAAGAGAGTCGCGGCTGCTGCAATGGCGGTCTGCCACCACTCCTGTCTGCCGGCAGTGAATTCTGTGGCAATGCTCATTGATATGAACAGTGCAGTTAGTATGAGTATGCCAAGAACTGCAAAGCGTGCCTTCCACGATACGAAGAATTCTGCAACCTCATTCTTGTGAGTCTGTTGCAGTGTCTTCATGTCGTTGATGTCGACACACTCTCCCGAGAGGAAATAGTATCCCCACATTGTTACCGGTATGGCAAAGAGAACCGTCTCGAACAGGGCTGCCGGGTATACTGAGTAGGGTATTGTTACAAGTGTTCCCGTCAGCAGACCGTATAGGTATATTCCGAAGGCAGGGTCAATCTGGTTGTCGTATTCAGTCGATGTGTGTCTGTTCGACAGGTGGTATAGTAGGGGGTAAGTGAAAATCCATGCGACGGATACAATTCCTGCCGCTATAATGGCCGGCTGGTGCACGCAGGTATCTGTTATGGCTGTAGGAACCGATGCGATAACGGTTGCAATCAGGTATCTGCGGAACTGCTGCCTTATGCAGTTGCGCGGGAGTCCTTTATTGCAACATGTGTATATAGTGAAGGCTATTCCCCATAGTGCCAGAGCGATGAGTATGTTTGTCATATTCATGAGTTTCTTGAACAGATTTAAATATAGAGGGTGACTCAAGTTCACAGCCACCCTCATATCTTTTTGTTTTAGTATGCTCTTGCAAAGAGAACCCTGCGTGCCGATGGCTTGCCTGTCACCATGCATGTACCCGGCGTTTCGTCCCAACCCAAAGGTATGCAACGTATCGTTGCCTTCGTGTCGTTCTTTATCTGCTCTTCAGTTTCGGGAGTGCCGTCCCAATGTGCGAGGATGAAGCCGCCCTTTTCGATTTCGGTCTTGAACTCCTCGTATGTGTCGACACTGCGTGTGCACGCCTCTCGCATGGCAAGAGCCTTTGCGTGAAGGTTCTTCTGTATGTCATCAAGCAACTGCTTAACGTGCTCTACGATACCCTCAATCTCGCGTGTCTCCTTTGTGAGTGTGTCGCGGCGCATAACCTCTATTGTACCGTTCTCGATGTCGCGTGCGCCAAGTACAAGACGTACGGGAACACCTTTAAGCTCGTATTCTGCGAACTTGAAACCGGGACGTTTGTTGTCGGCATCGTCGAACTTTACGGTTATGCCGAGCTTCTTCAGCTCTGCAATCATCGGGTCGGTCTTGCTCTTTATGATGTTGAGCTGCTCCTCGTTCTTGTATATTGGGACAATGACAACCTGGATAGGCGCAAGTGCCGGCGGCAATACAAGGCCGTTGTCATCGGAGTGTGTCATGATGAGTGCACCCATAAGGCGTGTTGATACTCCCCATGATGTGGCCCATACATATTCAAGATTGTTGCTCTTGTCGACAAACTGCACGTTGAATGCCTTTGCGAAGTTCTGACCCAGGAAGTGTGATGTTCCGCACTGCAGAGCCTTGCCGTCCTGCATCATACCTTCGATGGTATATGTGTCAAGCGCACCTGCGAAACGCTCGTTGGCGCTCTTTACTCCCATAACCACAGGCAATGCCATGTAGTTGTTAGCGAAGTCGTTGTATACGTGGAGCATTGTGCGTGCCTCCTCTTCGGCTTCCTCCTTTGTCGCATGTGCTGTATGTCCTTCCTGCCACAGGAATTCGGCTGTGCGCAGGAACAGGCGTGTGCGCATCTCCCAGCGCATTACGTTTGCCCACTGGTTAATCTTGATAGGAAGGTCGCGGTACGACTGTATCCAATTCTTGTATGAACTCCAGATGATAGTTTCCGAGGTGGGGCGGATAATCATCTCCTCTTCGAGCTTTGCTGCGGGGTCTACTACAACACCGCTGCCGTCCTCGGCGTTTTTCAGACGATAGTGTGTCACTACAGCGCACTCTTTTGCAAAACCCTCAACGTGCTCAGCTTCGCGGCTGAGGAAAGACTTTGGGATAAGCAGCGGAAAATATGCGTTCTGATGTCCGGTCTCCTTGAACATGTCGTCAAGCACTCTCTGCATCTTCTCCCATATTGCATAGCCGTAAGGCTTTATTACCATGCACCCTCTGACGGGTGACTGCTCAGCGAGGTCTGCTTTGAGTACCAAATCGTTATACCACTGTGAATAGCTCTCGCTACGTTTAGTAAGTTCTTTTAACTCTGCCATATATAATGTATTTTATTTTTCTCTTTTACAATACTGCAAAAATAGCAAAATATATTCATATTTTATCTCCATTGAATGCGGAATATCTCATTTACCCTCTTTTTTTATTAGTGCAAGGTTAAAAACGCCCTCTCTTTTTATGCTTGTATAGTCAGTTTTTTTTACCTTTGCAAGCGTAAAACAGAACAATTAACAATTACAATTATGAAAGCAGGAATTTTGAAATCATTCAGTATTGTGGTTTGCGCTGCATTGCTTTTTTCGGGCTGTGCTTCGATGAACAACACTGCAAAAGGTAGTCTTATAGGTGCAGGAAGTGGCGCAGCATTGGGTGCTCTTATAGGTAAGTTGGCAGGAAACGCTGCCGTTGGTGCAGCTGTAGGAACAGCTGTCGGTGCCGGTACAGGCGCTATTATAGGAAACAGAATGGACAAGGCTGCAAAGGCTGCCGAAGACATTGGCAATGCGACTGTGCAGACTGTTACAGATGCCAATAACCTTACTGCTGTTAAGGTTACTTTTGATTCAGGTGTCCTTTTTGCAACAAACAAGTATAATCTTAATGAAGGTGCCAAGAAGAATCTTGCAGAGCTTGCACGTGTCCTCAAGGAGTTCAATGATGCCGATGTTGCCATCTATGGACATACAGATTCAACAGGAAGCGATGCAATAAACAATCCTCTGTCGGTGAACCGTGCATCTTCTGTTGCCGACTATCTGCGCTCTTTGGGTGTGTCATCCAATCAGATTAAGAGCATAGAAGGCTTTGGCTCAAAACAGCCTGTAGCCGATAATGCTACATCTGCCGGCCGTGCCGCGAACCGTCGTGTTGAGATATACATGTATGCAAGTGCAGAGATGATAAATGCTGCAAACAACGGAACTTTGAAGTAAAATATTCATAAAAGTAATAGCAGGGCGCAATTTTCAATTGCGCCCTGCTATTACTTTTATATGTAGGCTTGCTTTCAGCGTCGTTTTATCCGTCCGAATGTTTTGATGGATGTGTATTTTCTCCACAGGTTCAGCATTCGTTTTTCAGGGACACCATGACGTGCGATATAATCACGGACTCCATCCAGCATGCGCTTTGCAACCTTGCCGTCGCAGTAGGGGTCATAGTTCTCGATAATCCACTTGCGCAATTCTATGTATCTGCTGTCGTGCTGCACCTCCTCGTATGCGTTGCATAACTCGTTTACATCGTGTATGTCTTTCCAGTATATCTCCTTTGCCGAGGCTTTGTATGTAATTACAGGCTTGTCCTTGAGCAGGAATTCATATATGGTTGATGAGGTGTCGCTAATCATAATGTCTGCCATGAGCTGATATTTTGCAACGGAGAAATCATCTGTCCATATGATATGCCTGTTCTCACGGGCGAGTTCCTTGTATTCTGTAACCCATTCCTCCTTGGTCAGGGGGTGCAGTTTGATTATGACTACTGCACTTTTTTTCTCTACAAGCTCTATCAAGGCCTCTTTCATCACGGGAAGTGAGGTGAGTGATGGCGAGAATGTGGGGGCATACAGTACCAGTTTCTCTTTTGCGTGCTCCTTGAGGATACGTCTCTTCTCCTCATCGAAGTCGTGCATATGTCCGGCTACCCAATCCTGTCTTGGCCACCCGGTCTCCAATACTTCGAAGTCGCCATGCTTTTTTGCAAGTTCCTTGAAACCTTTGGTGAAATGCGGGCCTTGGGTAAAGTATGTATCGAAGTAGTGTCTTATAATCCAATGACCCTTTTTCTCTCCGGCGTATCCGTGGAATACCTGAACTTTGACACCCGGCAGGTAATAGGGAACTATGTTGCCGGGGCAGAATATAGCTTCCGGCGAGAAGTCGTATGCCTCTTGCATCGAGTCGGTCCATTTGCTCTTGTTGCAGAATGGGAACTCTTTTATCTTTTTTGGATGTACGTACCATAGCACTTCGTTGTTTCCTTCTCTGTCGGCCTCCTCTTGTATGGGCATCAGTATGTCGAAAGCATATTTGTTTTCGCAAAACAGCAGTATTCTCATATCAATGTATTTTTTTGCGTTTATAAGTTCTTTGTTCCTGTGCATGGTTGAATGCGTATGACCCTTATTCCTGTTTGGCTCTTTTTCCCTTTCTGGTATTCGTACAATGTTGTCTTGTCTTTTATGACTTTTCCTTCTTTAGATGAGGCATGCATGAGGTGGAGTTCTTCGTCTTTCCAGAAAGCAAAACCGACATGTGTGACATCCAGACCATTAATGGTTGTAACCAAGGCAATGATATCTCCATTCTTTATGTTAAGAATATTGCTTCCGGCATTCAGTTTATCTTTGGGTATGTAGCTGATGCTTATATCCCTGTAGGGGATTTCAAACTTTTCTATTTCGCTGATAACCCGAGGGCTTTCCTTGAGTTGACGATAGTTGTCGGGATGACTGCTCATATAGTTTATGTAGAGCCTGCTGTGGCGGTGTGGCGAATCTGCCGTCACCTCCTCTACAATGCGTTTCTTCCTGTTATCATCAATCCACCAGCTGAAATAATGTAGTCTGCTTTGGTATCCGTTGCGTATGCCGTCGCGGTAACGTATGTTTTCAAGGTTCCTGCAAACATCTGCAAATTTGTTCTCATTGTTGCAGACTGTTATTGTCATTGCTGCAACAAGTTCTACAAAGGTGGTACAATCGAGTTTGTCGCAACTTATGAAAAGTTGTTCTTTTTTGGTGTTGTCGAGGGTGTTTGCCACATATTCCATGCCTTCGAACTCCTCGGCAATGGCTATCGCCAGTTCCCCTGTGCTCCGATAGCTGTCAAGCGTGTGCCTTTTGATAATCTCCTCTATCAATATGCTGTCACTTTTCTCGTATATGGCATCCTGGGCTTTTGTAGCTACAGGAAAGAGGACTATAAGCAGATATATGATGGTATTCTTCATGCAGAATCTTTAAATTGTGTAAATATACGACAATATTCTGTTTAAATTCTTATCTTCGCCAATAATTACTGTTTGAGGAATGTTCAAAATTTTCTGTACGCTACTCTTTCTCTTTCTGCCGATAGTGGCAGAAGCCCAGTTTGTACGTCACAATTCGCCTTCGGTGCGTTCGGCGCAAGTGGAACTTAATGGGGAATGGGGAGAGGTTCCTGTAATAGTCTTGGGCGGTGACGATATCCTGTTCTTCTCCTTTGATGAGATGTCCCATGAGTACAGGAGGTACACTTATCGTATTACACATTGCAATTCCGACTGGACTCCGTCGGAACTTTTAGAGATAGACTACCTTGATGGGTTTAACGGTGTTCCCATAGAGGATTGGGAAAATTCTGTAAATACAACACAACTTTACACGAGGTATGAGTTTCAGTTACCGAACTCCAATACCTCGTTAAAGCTCTCGGGAAACTATAAGGTTGATATAATGGATGAAGAGTCTTCTACCGAAACACCTGTACTCACTTTTCTTTTTTCTGTTATGGAGCCGAGGGTGAAGATTTCTGCAGCGATATCCGGAGATACCGACCGTTCGCTGAACGAGGGTGAGCAGCAACTCTCTTTTGCTGTTGATTTTTCCCACTATCCGATATCATCCCCCGAGAGCGAGATAAAGCCTGTGGTTTATCAGAACAGACGTTTCGACAATGCAGTCTATGGTATCAAGCCTTTATATATAACAGCCGGCAGGGTGGAATATGCGCATGACGCGAGGCTCATTTTTGATGCCGGAAACGAGTACCGTCGCTTTGAATACACCGACCCTGATTCGCCCGGCATGAATGTGGAGGAGACTGTGTATGACGGCGAGAGATATCATGCTGTCCTTTATATGGATTCTCCTCGCCGTTCCCACTCAAACTACCGCGATGAGAACGGACGCTATTTTATAAATACCACAATAGGCTACGGCTCTCCTTTAGAGGCCGATTATGTGTTTGTGCATTTTGCAATAGAGATGCCATATCGCGGCGGTGGTGACTTCTATCTCCTTGGCGATTTGTGCGACAATGGCTTCGGCACAATGAACCGTCTTGAATATGATGCCGAAAGCGGTTACTACCATACATCACTTTTTCTTAAGTTGGGGCTTTACAACTATATGTATGCATGGCTTCCCGACAATAGCAATGCCATTGAAATATCACAAGCGGAAGGCAACTTCTACGATACCGACAACGAATACCTTATATATATATATCACCGTGCTTTTGGTGAAAGGTATGACAGATTGGTAGGTGTGCACAAGTCAAACTATGTGCTTGAGAAGAATTGAACCTGTCCGGTATCAATATCAGAAATTGTCGATAATTCTCTGTATTGTGTGCCAGATGCCCTTTTTCTCGAAGTTCATCATCTTGGCCATTCTTTTAAGGAATGCGAGTGTCTTTCCCTGTTTTCTTATCTGCTTTTTTGCAAAGGCATAGAAGACGAATGTTACGAGAAAGCTCAATGTCGCAACGATGTACAGTTGCAAGTCAATGGATGCACCGCAGATGTATGAGACGTACCACGCTGTCACTATAATGAAATTGAGTGTAAGGATGGATACGGTCGTTCCTGTATGCGAGAATCCCAACTCTATGAACATGTGGTGCAAGTGTGTCTTGTCGGGGTTGAACGGAGAACAGCCTCTGAGTATTCGCATGGACATCACTCTGAGTGTGTCGAATACCGGTATCGATAATACTGCGATTGTAAACGGAATAAGTCCGAGGTTGTCTTTGGCGATCTCTCCGGCAAGCGAGTCGCTGTTTACGATATTTATCACAAACATTGACATCATTGTGCCTATGACCAACGTTCCTCCGTCGCCTATGAACATTCTTGTACTGTTGCCGAAGACATTATGCATGAAGAACGGGATAATGGCGCCTGCGGCCGAAATGGCAACAGTGGTCATTATAGTGTTGTTGCAGTTGTAGAACATTATCGCGAACAGTACTGAGGCCATGAAACAGAATCCCGATGAGAGTCCGTTTACTCCGTCGATAAGGTTTATGGCATTTATTATGCCTACAGCTGCAAAAACGGTCAGTGGCCAAGCAAGCCATGACGGGATTGCGTTGATACCCCACAATCCCCAGAAGTTGTCCATTGATGTATTGCTTACATACATTAGCCATACGATGATTGCAATCTCAATGATGAAACGGGTAGTCGGAGTAAGGCTTATTATGTCGTCTATCGTGCCCACATACAGCATGATAAGCATGGCTGCAACAAGCATGAATACATTCGGGCAACTGAACATTGTGAGCGAACTGCATAGTCCGATAACGATTCCAAAGAACACTGCTATTCCGCCCATTACAGGTACCGGATTGCGTTGCAGTTTTCTTGCGTCGGGATTATCGACAAGGTTCTTCATTATGGATATCTTCAGAATCTTCGGGTGTACCCACATTGTTCCGAGGAATGCTAGGAGTGCCGGGATTAATATATGGTAAAGTTCGCTCATAAAGATGTCTCCTTCCAAAAGTTATTACAAGCCCTCTTATTGCTTGTTGTTTAGCGATATACATATCGCTCTGCAAAGTTAGTAAAAATAATCCATAATTTAATTGTTTTGCCATTATTTATGTTGTCATTTTAATCTTGAATTCAATAATTCTTTGATTTTTAATGGTTTGTATCTTGGGGTGGAGTATGCAGGCTTTCTCTCGACGCAAAGAGGTCTCAATAATCATGTATAATTGCCTGTATGTGATTTTTTTTTCGTAACTTCGCGGTAAATCTGTCAAATAATATATTGATATGGCTTCGAATCATATTGTTATAATGGCCGGTGGGGTAGGCAGCCGTTTTTGGCCGATGAGTACAGCCGATTATCCCAAACAGTTTATCGATGTGCTCGGTTGTGGCAAGTCGCTTCTTCAGATGACAGTCGACCGCTTTTCCGGAATATGTCCTATCGAAAATGTCTGGGTGCTGACATCCGAGAAGTTTTCACGCATTGTTGAAGAACAGCTTCCGTCAATCCCAAAGGAGAATATCCTCAGAGAACCTTGCCGTCGCAACACGGCTCCGTGTATAGCCTATGCTGCGTGGAAAATAAAGAAACGTGACCCTCATGCCAATATGGTTGTTACTCCAAGTGACCATTTTGTGGCAGATGTCGATGAGTTCCGTCGTGTAATAGACTCCTCGTTGTCTTTTGTCAACGGTTCCGATGCCATATTGACTCTTGGAATAAAACCGACCCGTCCCGATACCGGTTACGGTTATATAGAGGCTGTGCTTGGAAGTTCTTCTTTGTCTAACAAGGAGATTTTCCGTGTAGATTCGTTCAAGGAAAAACCGTCGCTTGAGGTTGCGAAGGCATATATTGCAAAGAATAACTTTTATTGGAATTCGGGTATCTTTATCTGGAACGTATCGACAATTGTCAATGCTTTCAGAGTGTATCAGTCACCGATAGCCTCGGTTTTTGAATCGCTTGTTCCTTATTATGATACTCCGCAGGAACAGGAACTGGTGAATGACCGTTTCCCTGAGTGTCGCAGCGTGTCTGTCGATTATGCCATAATGGAGCGTGCCGATGAGATATTTGTCTTTCCTGCAAATTTCGGTTGGAGTGATTTAGGAACATGGGGCTCTCTGCACGACAATGTCCAGAAAGACCTTAATGGGAATGCGGTGTTGTGTACCGATGCGACTTTCTCTGAATCGGGCAACTGTATGGTATATACCAAGAATATAAAGAAGGTGATTGTCATCGGAGTCGATGATTGCATAATTTCCGAGAATAATGGCAATCTCCTTGTTTGTCGCATGAGTGAGGAGGGGCGGATCAAGGAGTTCTCCGAGGAAAAATGAATAGTGCGTAGAGCACACTTATTTATAGACAAAGAAGCATGGTGTCAATAGCCATGCTTCTTTTCTATTGTGCTCATAAATCCCACAGCGGTCATGTTTGCATTGTATGGCAGTTTGAACAGCCTGAATAGTGTCCAGGATTTTCCTTCCAATGCGTTCTCCACAACTTGCCGCATCTCGTCTTTTCTGCCGGTTTCGAACAGGATATACGCAATATATGCGTCAATCTCTGCTGTGTCGTAAGCGAATTCACGCGTATAGCGGAATACTCTCTTTGCAGCCTTGAGATGTCGGTGTTCTATAAGGTGCTTCCCCAGACATAGCAGTGCTTCTTCTTGTGTCCACTCCTTGCATTCAAGGATATTCATGTCGTCGAATGTTAGGTTTTCCTTGTCGCGTAGCTCATAGAGGTGTGTTCCGCATAGTGCAAGCTGTTTCATGTTGTCGGGGTGCATCAGTATTGCCATGGACATGGCATCTTCCATTTGTGCATCTTTGCTTTCGATGTCAAGCAGTATGGCCTTGTTCACTCTCGCCAGCATCATTTCGATTGTCCCTTCTGTTGCAATCTCTATGGTTTCGTTGAATGTTTCAAGTGCCTTGCTGCTGTTGCCCTCGTTGTTGTATGTAAGAGCAATGTAGAATAGAGGCAAGACAGAACGTGGATACTTTATATGCAAGTTTTCGAAAATGGTTCTTGCTTTTTCGTAGTCGTGCATAAAATAGTAGCAATATGCCTGCATCATCTTTGCATATTCTATGTCGTCGTTTATGGTGCTTTCGTATTCGAAGCATTCAAGCGCCTTGCCGAATTTCTTGACCATATAGTATATATGCCCGAGCTGTTCCCAGTAGAATGTAGAGTATGGCTCTTCGTCGAGCAGTCTGTTGTATATGTCAACAGCCTCGTTTATCCTTTGCATTTCAATGAGGCATTCCGCCTTTACTTCAAGTAGACTCCTTTTTTCGGGCATTGCTTTCAGTGCGTTCTCGCATATTATGAGGGCTTCAGGAGCAAAACCGCAGTCAAGCAGTATTTCCAATGCTTCGTAAATGTTTTCCTGTCCAGGTTGTGCTTTTTGGAGTATCTCCATGGCAATGCGGTGCGCACTTTTGAAGTCTTTCAGTGCTATCAGAATCTCGGCCTGTATGATTCGTGTCTCGTCGTCATCGATGTATCCGATGTCGGGAAATTTTTCCATAGCCTCCTGTGCTTCTCCTCTGTAGAGCAGCAACTTTATCTCCATTTTGATGGTTTCCGGTGCTGTAGGGTGTAGGCTTTTTGCTTCATTTAGAACAGTCTCGGCTTCTTCTTCCCTTTCAATGGACAGATAGTAAGACATGAGGTCGACGAGGTCGTCTACCCCTAAGTATGGTCTTGTTCCGTCTGTTTTTGCCTGTTCATATCTTTTGAGCAGTTCACGGAATTCCGGCGAATCGAAAAATCCCTTGTCGTAGTTCATGATGTATAAAGCCGATGATGACGGGATGATTAACTGTTTATTTGCCTTTTATCTTGTTCCAAGTGTCTTTGAGGGATACAGTGCGGTTAAACACGAGTCTTTCGGCTGTAGAGTCCGGGTCGATATTGAAGTATCCGATTCTTTGGAACTGCAGATAGTCTAACGGCTTGCGCTCTGCAAGATATTTCTCGACGTAGCACTCTGCAAGCACTTTCAATGAGTCGGGGTTTATCATCTCCTTCATTGCAGTGAGTGCGTCGCAGTTCTTTGTCTCACGTATCGCAGCCATTTCGTCGCGAGGGTTCTCGCAACTCCACAAACGGTCGTAAAGGCGTACTTCTGCCTTCAGACAGTGGTTTCGGCTCACCCAGTGGATAGTGCTCTTCACCTTGCGGTTGGCATCGGCCTCTCCTGTCTTTGTCTGCGGAATATATTCGCAGAGCACTTCTGTTACGTTGCCCTCGGCATCCTTGTTGCAACCGGTGCACAGAACTATGTATGCGTTTTTCAGGCGTACTTCGCGACCCGGTGTCAGGCGGAAGTAGTTCTTTGGAGCGTCCTCCATGAAGTCATCGCGCTCAATCCACAACTCGCGGCTGAACTCGATTATGTGTGTGCCCTCTTCGGGACGTTCAGGGTTGTTTATGGCTGTGAGCTCTTCAACCTTGCCTTCGGGGTAATTGGTTATTGTCAGCTTTACGGGGTTTATGACAGCCGATACGCGTGTGGCGCGGCTGTTGAGGTCTTCGCGTACAGCACTCTCAAGCAGTGCAAAGTCGTTGAGCGCATCGTATGTGGTATAACCTATCTTGTCGACAAAATTCCTGATGGATTCCGGTGAGTAGCCACGACGGCGGAAACCGCATAGTGTCGGCATGCGTGGGTCGTCCCACCCGTTTACAAGCCCCTCCTTTACAAGAATGAGAAGGTTGCGCTTGCTCATCAGTGTGTAATTGAGGTTCAGTTTGTTGAACTCGTATTGGCGTGGACGGTTGTCGTCAAGGTCCTTGCCGTCTTTTACCCAATCCACAAACAGATCGTAAAGCGGACGGTGTGGTACAAATTCGAGTGTACACAGCGAGTGTGTCACCCCTTCGAAGTAGTCGCTCTGTCCGTGTGCGAAGTCGTACATGGGGTATGCTTTCCACTTTTCGCCGGTGCGGTGGTGCGCTGCCTTTACCACACGGTATATGATAGGGTCGCGGAAGTGCATATTGGGGCTTGCCATGTCTATTTTGGCACGAAGCACCATTCGTCCCTCTTCAATCTCTCCGGTGTTCATCTTGTGGAACAGTTCGAGACTCTCTTCAACAGGGCGGTTGCGGTAGGGGCTGTCACTGCCCGGTTGTGTAGGTGTGCCTTTCTGCTCTGCAATCTGCTCTGCGGTCTGCTCGTCAATATAGGCCTTGCCCTCTTTGATGAGCTTGACTGCAAAATCCCAAAGTTGGTCGAAGTAGTCCGATGCGTAATATACGTTCGCCCAATCAAAACCGAGCCATTTGATATCTTCCATTATTGCGTCAACATATTCGACATCTTCTTTTGTGGGGTTGGTGTCGTCGAAACGCAGGTTGCATATGCCACCATATTTCTGTGCCATACCGAAATCCATGCAGATGGCTTTTGCATGGCCTATGTGCAGATAGCCGTTCGGTTCGGGTGGGAAACGGGTCTGTACTTTGGCTCCGTTCTTTCCTTGTGCCAGGTCATCTACTATAATCTGTTCAATAAAACTGATGCTCTTTTTTTCGCTTTTTTCAGTTTCGTTAATCTGGGTCATCTCTATATGTTTTTTATGTTTATATTCGTCTGTCGGTGAATCCAATAAGGTTTCAATCTACAAAAATAACTCTTTTTTAGGAAAAAGAGGGCATAGAGAGGCTAAATATTCTGCTTATGAATAAACTATATGGAAAATCGGTTTTCCTGCTCTTTCTGGAGCGAGAGATAGTAGCCGAGTTTATAGATTTTGAATATCCACAGTGACGGTTTGCTGCTCATGAGATTCTTTACCAATGTTTTTCTGCATAGCTTCCATAGTGACATGAACGCTCCTTTCAGATGGTATCTGTGCAGTTTGTCGGCTGCCGAGAGCAGTGGGGTATTGCCGAGCCTGTCTTTTATTCTTGCAAGCGATGCTATTGCCTGCTCGGTTTTTGCAAGAAATATCGCGTTGTTCTCCAGACCGCTATGGAGCAATTTGTTGTCTATGTGTGCGATTGGTATGCCACGCTTTTTGAGCTCTTTGCCAAAGAGGACATCCTCGTATCCGTATCGGGTAATTGAGTTGTCGAAGAGAATGGAAATGAAAATCTCCTTTCTTATGGCAAAGTTGAATGTGGTGAATCTGTCATATGGCGCTTTACTGCGTGTTGCCGCGTCGCGCAGCTTGTCGGCTGCTTTTTCGTACCTGTAGCGGAGCGAGCAGTCCCCGTCGGGCTGTTTGTCGGCATGGTATAGTCCGCCGCAGACAACACTGTCTGTTTTCAATGCTGTTGCATAGTTCGCAAGGAATTCTTTGTTCTCGATAACAGCATCGCTGTCGATGAAGATTAGATTCGGATGCCGCGACTCGGATGCAAGAAGATTACGCATCCTTGCCCGTCCGATATTTTCATTTGTGATTATTCTGCGACAGTTTGTCAGTGTGTCGGCAATGCTGTTGAATGCAAGGTTTTCCTCTGCAGTCCCGTCTTCGCCAAGAAGAATCTCAAAGGGTATGCCTGCAGTCTCGCCTTGCCTGTACAACTCTTCGATAAGTAGGTGGCAATCGTAGTCTTTTGTCGGGATAATTATTGATAGCATACGGCTTTTGCATTGCTGTTACTGCAAAGATAGTGTATTTATCTCCTTGTTTTATCAAACAGCCTCTGAATAATTGAATTTTCTGATATATTTTATTATCTTCGCAAATCAAATGAAGATTATAAATGATAAAAAACAATAGTTATGAAGAGTGATATTCAGATAGCTCATGAAACCAAGTTAGAGCGTATTGAGAACGTGGCTGCCAAGATTGGTATTGATGCAAACGAACTTGAACATTATGGCAAGTACATAGCAAAGTTGCCTTTGAATCTTATCGGGAAGCAGAAGGGAAAACTGATTCTTGTAACTGCAATCACTGCAACGAAGGCAGGTATTGGCAAGACAACTGTTTCTATAGGTCTTGCACTCGGTCTTAACAAGATTGGCAAGAAGGCTGTAGTGGCGTTGCGTGAACCTTCGCTCGGTCCCTGTTTCGGAATGAAGGGCGGTGCAGCAGGTGGCGGCTATGCCCAGGTGCTTCCTATGGAGAAGATTAATCTCCATTTTACAGGTGACTTCCACGCCATCACCTCGGCTCATAATATGATTTCGGCATTGCTCGACAATTACCTGTATCAGCATGCCAAGGACGGCTTTGGTCTCAAAGAGATTCTGTGGCGGCGTGTCCTTGATGTCAATGACCGCTCTTTGCGCCAGATTATAACAGGTGTAGGTCCTGCAACCAATGGTCTTGTAGAACAGGCCGGTTTTGATATTACTCCTGCATCTGAGCTTATGGCAATACTTTGTCTTGCAAGCGATGAGGCTGATCTTCGTCGCCGCATTGAGAATATCATGCTCGGATATACCTATGCCGGTGAACCTTTTACAGTAAAGGACCTCGGTGTTGCGGGTTCAATTATGGTTCTCCTGAAGGATGCCATACAGCCTAACCTCGTGCAGACAACCGAAAATACTCCTGCAATCATTCACGGTGGTCCGTTTGCCAACATCGCTCATGGCTGTAACTCGCAGCTTGCGACCAAGATGGCTCTTGCCCACAGTGAGTACACAATTACCGAGGCAGGCTTCGGTGCAGACCTCGGTGCAGAGAAATTCTACAATATCCTTTGCCGCAAGAGTGGTTTGCAGCCCGATGCTACAGTAATAGTTGCAACTGCCCAGGGTCTCAAGATGCACGGCGGTGTCGAACTCGACAAGATTAAGGAACCCGATATGGAAGGACTGCGCAATGGTCTTGCCAATCTCGACCGCCACGTTGCCAACCTGCGTTCTTTCGGTCAGTCGGTAGTCGTGGTATTCAACCGCTTTGCAACCGACACAGACGAGGAGATGTCACTGCTACGCGCGCACTGTGAACAGGAACTCGGCTTGCCGTTCGTTATCAACAATGCGTTCGCACAGGGTGGCGAGGGTGCGACAGAAATGGCTCGGATTGTTGTCGATACCATAGAAAACAACCCTTCCGTGAAACTGCAGTTCACATACGACGATGAGGATAGCGTGCAGACAAAGATTGAGAAAGTTGCCAAGAATATCTATGGCGCAGCTTCGGTTACTTTTGCCAAGCCGGCACTCGACCGTATAAAACTCGCCGAGAAGTATGGTCTTGCAAAGTTCCCTGTATGTATCGCCAAGACGCAGTTCTCTTTCAGTGCCGATGCAAAGCAGTATGGTGCAGTGAAGGGTTTCAACCTGCAGATTCGCGATGTTGTTCTCAATGCAGGTGCTGAGATGATAGTTGCCATTGCCGGTGATATCATCCGCATGCCGGGTCTGCCAAAGGATCCGCAGGCCAATCATATAGACTTTGTTGATGGTGAAATTGTCGGTCTCAGTTGATTCTGTGAAAGACTGAAAGCGGATTACTGCGTTTCGTCTGTCAGGAATCCATTGCTTAGGGGCGAAACATAGCCTTTTAGGTTTTGCGAATTTTGTTTTTCGCGTTTTACCAATTTCAAGTAAAGTAATATTCTATGGCACAACCATTGGCTGAACGTCTGCGTCCCACATCCTTTGACGGCTATGTGGGGCAGCAGCACCTTGTAGGAGAGGGTGCTGTGTTGCGCCGTATGATTGATTCGGGCAGAATATTGTCTTTTATAATGTGGGGTCCTCCGGGGACAGGAAAGACAACGATTGCCAAAATCATCGCACATCAGTTAAACCGTCCTTTCTATACATTGAATGCTGTTTCTTCGGGTGTGAAGGAGGTCCGTGAGGTCATCGACAAGGCCAGGAACTCTCCTCTTTTTTCACGAGGTGGCGCAATCCTTTTTATAGATGAGATTCACCGTTTCAACAAGTCGCAGCAAGATTCACTGTTGAGTGCCGTGGAAACAGGTACTGTGACCCTCATAGGTGCGACGACCGAGAATCCGTCATTTGAGGTCATACGTCCCTTGCTCTCGAGATGTCAGCTATACGTCTTGAAGTCTCTTGAGGTAGAGGACTTGACAAAATTGCTTAACCATGCTATAACTACAGATGATACTCTGAAAGCGCGTGGTGTCGAGTTGCGCGAGACAGCGGCAATGATGCGCTACAGTGGTGGAGATGCCCGCAAACTTCTTAATATCCTTGAATTGGTTGTAGAGAGTGACCCGGAGTCGCCGGTTGTTATAACTGACGAAAAGGTCAAGCTGTGCCTGCAACAGAATCCGCTTGCCTATGACAAGGACGGCGAGATGCACTATGACATCATTTCGGCATTCATAAAGTCTATCCGTGGCAGTGACCCTGATGCGGCTCTCTATTGGCTTGCACGTATGATAGAGGGCGGTGAAGACCCGGCTTTCATCGCAAGGAGGCTTATAATTTCGGCTTCGGAGGACGTCGGTCTTGCAAATCCCAACGCTTTGTTGCTTGCCAACGCTGCATTTGATGCGGTAACAAAGATTGGATGGCCCGAAGGACGCATACCTCTTGCCGAGGCGACGGTATATCTTGCAACATCGCCCAAGAGCAATTCGGCATACATGGGTATAAACGAAGCGCTTGCAACCGTCCGTGAGACCGGCAATCTGCCGGTGCCGCTCCATTTACGCAATGCGCCTACCAAGCTCATGGCAGATTTAGGATATTCCGACGGCTATAAATATTCACATGATTACCCCGGACATTTTGTCAAGCAGCAGTTCCTGCCCGATGGTGGCGAAGGCTTCTCTTTCTGGATTCCGCAAGAGAATCCGGTTGAAGCAAAGAGCAAGGCATGGATGCAGCAGTGCTGGGGCGATGACAAACCGTATAGCAAATAGAACTATATCTCTTCTGCGAATATTGTCAGATATTGATAACGGGCTGTAAATAATGTTTACAGCCCGTTATCAATATCAGTCCATGAATTTGCTTGTAACAACCTCGATTGGTATCTTGTATTGGTCACCTCCTCGCAGTCTCATGCTGCTGATGCTGAGGTCGTGTACAATCTTCACGACATTGCCGTTTCCGTCTTTGGTCGTTTGTACGGGAATCAGTACCACTTTGTCCCAGTCGGGGTTCTTTGTTGTCCATTCGCTGTCGCTTTCAATGCCGTCGACATACTCTTTGTATAGTGTCTTGAATATGTTTGATATGTTGTCGAAGACATATTTATTGTCACTGCTTGAGTATGATGTCAGATAGGATGTGTTGTTGTTGGCAAGTTCATTCTTTAGGAAGAAACGGTACATGTCTTTTTTCCTCAGCATAAGAATGACGTTATGAGCCTTGCTTCCGTTGTTTTCTTCGTTGTAACGGGTAAATTCGATTTTAGCCGAATTGATAGTGTCGCTGTTTTCGATTACATCTATAACGGGCAGTGTCACTTCGGTAAACAATCCTGCAGGTGATTTTATATAGGTGTGCCCTGTTTCGTCGAGCAATGGTTTCAGGTCGTTGTTGTCGAACTTGTTTGCCTGAAGCACCTCTTTGCCGGAGTAGAATGGGGCAGATAGTGACTGTACTGAATCCAGTTCTCCGCTGCTGCTCTTTATGTAGCGGTCGAAACCGACATCCAGGCGCGAACGGTATATCTTGAATACGGTGCCGTCACCGTGTGAGCATTTTACGTATATTCCCTTGAACACCTCATTTATGAATATCTCGGAATTCGCAAAATATTTTTTACCGTCTGTTTCGTAGAATTTCTCAATGAACCTGTTTCCGATACTGTTGGGTAGCGGTATCTCTATGTGTTTAGTGTAGGTGCCGTTGAGAATAGTATCGTGCAGTGTGTAGTCCACAGCATTGAACACCTTTGTAGCAAGTGGTTCCTTGTTGCTGTCGTACAGTTCCTCAGGTGAGAAGTTTGTGTAGTATGGCACGCCTTCTATGAGTGTGTTCTCCAAGCCGTATACTTCGCATTTCATGGCATTGAGGGAGTCGCCATAGTATTCGTCGAAATAGAGACGCAATTTGGTGTATTTTGCGCTGTCACCGATGACACCCTCTTCGGGGAACTCAAAATCGTCTGTGCATCCGAACTGCGAAACGAAGCTTGAACAGAAGACTGTTCCGGTCTCCGCATCGGTATATTTGCCGAGATATACATCGCTTGTATTTGCCAGAATTGAATCGTTGGCCAGAATTGTCCTGCTTTGGGCGTAGTAAGTGTTTGTCTCTGCAGTTATGATGTCCTGTTCCGGTATTATGCCGCTGCCGATTTCACCGGTGCTGTCGTCGCACTGTGTAAAGACAAGGAATGTTGCTGCCGCAAACGCTAAGCCTGAATACAATCTGTGGAATCTGTTCATAATTCTTATTGGTTGTCAATTAATGTTAACAGGTTACTTCCTTATCAATAAAGCAACCCCGGTGGAGTTGCTTGTATATTGCTATTGTTCAAGAAGACTGTTGTAGAAATCGTAGCAAGCGTTGCCATATGCCTCATCTTCCTGCTTCGGCAGAATCTTCTTGCCCAGTGATTCCGCATATTCAATATACTCCTGCGGGATGTTGTCTCCGTTCACTACAATGCCGTCGCTGTGTTCTATCGCTAACCTTATAAGCTGTTCGCACGTTACCGGCGCTTTCAGCCCCTCTGTAAGTTCGGGTGGCATATCCTTATATATAGCCTTGCGTATGAACTCTTCTGTGAAAGGCTGCTTGAAGTCATCGTCGAACAAAGAGAAGATTATCTTTGAATCGCGGAACGAAGGCTCGTCCTTGTAGACGCTTCTTGCATATAGCGGAACGAGTGCCGACATCCATCCTTTGCAATGCATGATGTCGGGACACCAGCGTTGTTTCTTCACAGCCTCAAGAACACCGAGGTCAAAGAAAATCATCCTTTCGTCATTGTCGCCGTATTCTGCTCCATTCTCGTCTGTTATCATTAGGCGGTTGTGGAAATAATCGTCGTTTTCGATGAAATAGACCTGCATGCGTGCCGACTGCAGCGATGCAACCTTTATTATAAGCGGATGGTCGGTTTCGTCTATGATGAGGTTCATTCCCGACAGGCGTATTACCTCATGCAAATTGTTGCGACGTGTGTTTATTGTTCCCCAAAGTGGAGTGAATGTCCTGATTTCCTTTACGCGGTCCTGTATTGCGTGTGGCAGGTCGTAGCTTGCCGTTGCTATTTGAGACTTAGGGACAAATGGTGTAATTTCTTGAGTAATGAATAAAATCTTTTCTGCTTTCATCTTCTTTCTACATGGGAATCTTCCCGTACTTTGCAAAGTTACAAAAAAAATGGCAACGCGGCAAATGTTGTGCTGTTTTTAAAGGTTTTTATGAGAAGAGTGTGCTGATTTTCAGTTGATAATGTCGGAATATGCTGTTTTTGTCCCATTGACGAATCTTTGGAAACCTTTTCCATGCGCTTATCTTTGAATCTGCACAGGCGAATAATTTTTTAGATTATTTGTTTCTTTTTATGGGCAATTGTTCGTTACTTTGCAGTCGCAAATGAAAAACGCTCATTCCGATAAATCTTTGTGAGATGAAAGTTGTAAACACAATAAAGGAACTTGATGAACTCCTTGAAATGTATAGGGGAGAGGGTAAGGCGGTAGGCCTTGTTCCCACTATGGGTGCTTTGCATGCAGGACACCTTTCGCTTGTGAAACGCGCCATGGCAGAAAATGATGCCGTTGTGGTAAGTATTTTTGTCAACCCTACACAGTTCAACGACAAGAATGATCTCAAGAACTATCCGCGCACACTTGATGCCGACTGCGTGTTGCTTGAGTCTGTCGGTGCTACAGTGGCATTCGCCCCTTCGGTGGAAGAGATGTATCCCACGGCCGATACTCGTGAATTCTCATTCGGAATGCTTGACAAGGTTATGGAGGGAGCATGTCGTCCCGGGCATTTCAACGGTGTCGCTCAGATTGTGAGCAAACTCTTCTATGCGGTATCTCCCGACAGAGCATATTTTGGCGAGAAGGATTTTCAGCAGTTGGCAATAATCCGCGAGATGGTGCGTCAACTTGCTTTCGATATCGAGATAGTCGGATGTCCGATAGTACGCGAGGAGGACGGCTTGGCGATGAGCAGTCGCAATACGTTGCTCTCGGAGGAGGAGCGCGAACGTGCGCTTACCATTTCGGGCACTCTCTTTGCAAGCGCCGATTTTGCAAAGGTAAATAGCCTTGAGGCAACAAAGGCTTTCGTTGAGGATATGATAAACGATACTCCGGGCCTTGAACTGGAGTATTATCAGATAGTTGACGGAAATACGTTGCAGGAGATAGAGGAGTGGGGCGACAGTGACTATGTTGTAGGTTGTATTGCTCTTTTCTGTGGCAATGTGCGCCTTATAGATAACATAAAGTATAAAGGATAAGAATAAAAGAGTAGGCAGCTATGTTGTTGAATATGCTTAAATCAAAAATCCATTGCGCTACAGTTACCGAGGCAAATCTTCACTATATGGGCAGCATCACCATTGATGAGGCACTGATGGAGGCTTCGGGGATAATTGAGGGCGAGCAGGTTCATGTAGTGAACAACAGCAATGGCGAACGTATTGTAACATATGTTATTAAGGGTGAACGTCATTCGGGTGTCATCTGTCTTAATGGAGCCGCTGCCCACAAGTTTTCTCCCGGCGATGTGGCTATCATCATGGCATATGCCTCTATGACCCCCGAGGAGGCTTCGGTATTCAAACCGAAGGTAATTATTCCCGATCGTCATAACAGATTGTCATAAGGAGTATGATATAAATAAGATATCCGCTGATGTGTGCATCAGCGGATATCTTATTTATGTCTAAAGCATCGTTTATTCGATAACTGCCAAAGCTGCACCGTCGGCAACGGTATCGCCTTTCTTTACATGCACCGAAACAATTTTGCCGTCACGGTCGGCATTGATATTGTTCTCCATTTTCATGGCCTCGAGCACAACAATAGTGTCTCCTTTCTTGACGGTGTCTCCCACTGCAACCTTCACGTCTATGATTACACCCGGCAGAGGTGTCTTGATGGCATTCCCGTTTGCCGGAGCTGCTGTTGTTGCCGCAGCCGGAGCCGCAGCAACCGTCGTTGCTGCCGGTTTTGCAACTACAGGCTGCACTTTTACTACCGGTTTCTCCTCGGCAGGCTTTTCCCACTCGACGTTGTACTCTGTGCCGTTGACTGTTACCTTTGCTGTCGTATCGTTCACTTCGTTTATGGCAACCTCATACTTGTTGCCGTCTATAGTATATCTGTACTCTTTCATCTTTTTATTTATTAAGGTTATTCCAATGTCTGTTCACATAGGTGATTGTTAGCACTCCACTCTCATTGTCATGTATGTTGCTCTCCATGTATTCGGCAAGTGCGATTGAGATAGCGGCTATTGTCGCTCCGTTGATATTCTTTTTCTCTTCCATAGTACTTTTGTATTAAAGTGGAATATTGCCATGCTTCTTCTTGGGCAGTTCCTGACGTTTGCTTTCAAGCTGTGCGAGTGCGCGTATGATGCGGAACCTTGTGTTGCGTGGTTCGATTACATCGTCGATATACCCATATTTTGCGGCTTGGTACGGGTTCGCAAAAAGGCGGTTGTATTCGGCCTCTTTCTCGGCAATGAATGCTTTGGGGTCTTCCGCCTCTTTCGCCTCCTTTGCATATAGGACTTCGGCTGCTCCGGCAGCGCCCATGACAGCAATTTCTGCGCTTGGCCAAGCATAGTTGAGGTCGGCGCGTAACTGTTTGCATGCCATTACAATATGTGAGCCTCCATAGGATTTGCGCAGTGTTACGGTCACTTTTGGCACAGTAGCTTCGCCGTATGCGTAAAGCAGTTTTGCTCCGTGAAGAATCACTGCATTGTATTCCTGTGCGGTTCCCGGCAGGAATCCCGGAACATCCACAAGTGTCACAATGGGAATGTTGAACGCGTCGCAGAAACGTACGAAACGTGCGCCTTTGCGCGAAGAGTTGCAGTCGAGCACTCCGGCATATTTGCATGGCTGGTTGGCAACGATTCCCACCGATTTGCCGTTCATGCGTGCGAAGCCCACGATGATATTCTGTGCATAGTCGCGGTGTACTTCAAGGAACTCGCCATTGTCGACAATTTCGGCAATTACACGGTACATGTCGTATGCCTTGTTGGGATTGTCGGGTATAATGGTGTTGAGTATGTCGCTTGTACGGTTTATCGGGTCGGTACATGGGATGTCGGGGACACTCTCCATGTTGTTCTGCGGTATGTAGCTCATGAGCTTGCGTATGAGTGCAAGCCCCTCCTCTTCGGTCCTGGCAGTGAAGTGTGTCACTCCCGATTTGCTTGCGTGTACGCTTGCACCGCCAAGTTCTTCCTGTGTCACCACTTCGCCGAGTACGGTCTTTACGACTTTCGGTCCTGTGAGGAACATGTATGCAGTGCCCTCCATCATTATTGTGAAATCGGTCAGTGCCGGAGAATACACGGCACCTCCTGCGCATGGGCCGAATATGCCCGAAATCTGTGGAATAACACCCGAAGCCATGATGTTGCGTTGGAATATCTCTGCATATCCGGCAAGGGCGTTGATTCCCTCCTGGATACGTGCACCTCCGCTGTCATTGATTCCGATTACCGGAGCGCCAACCTTCATCGCCATGTCCATCACCTTGCATATCTTCTGTGCCATAGTCTCCGAAAGAGAACCGCCGGTAACGGTGAAGTCCTGTGCAAAGACATATACAAGCCGTCCCTCTATTGTTCCGCAGCCAACGACAACACCGTCGCCCAGGAACTGTTTTTTTTCTTGTCCGAAGTTTGTACAGCGATGTGTCACGAACATGTCCATCTCCTCGAAACTTCCTTTGTCGAGCAGCATTGCTATTCGTTCGCGTGCAGTGTATTTGCCGCGTTCATGCTGTTTCTCAATCGCTTTTTCTCCGCCCCCCATGCGTGCTTTGGCGCGCATGGCAACCAGTTCTTTGATTTTTTCGAATTGCTTGCTCATTGTTTTTTTATATTTTGTAAGAAACTTTCTGTGTCTCCTGTAGTTGATTTGAATGATATACTATTCTTCGCAAAGTTCAGTAAGCACGCCCATTGTCGCCTTTGGGTGCAGGAATGCGATGTGCAGTCCCTCGGCACCGTTTCTTGGGGCAGTGTCGATGGTGCGTATTCCCTTTTCCGTGCATTCGGATAGTGCGTTGTAAACCCCATCCTCCACCTTGTATGCAATGTGGTGTATGCCTTCGCCGCGATTTTCTATGAATTTGGCAATTGTACTCTCGGGAGATGTTGCCTCAAGAAGCTCTATCTTTGTCTCGCCGACCTTCAGAAACGCAGTGCGTACCTTTTGGTCTTCTACAGTCTCTATGTTATAGCACTCGAATCCCAACACCTGCTCATAATAGGGTAATGCCTCTTCAATGCTCCTGACTGCAATCCCTAAATGTTCGATTTTTGAAATTTTCATAGTCCTTTATTGAATAATGAAATATTTTTTTCTGTGTAATGCGGCTGCGAAGGATGTTGCCTGTCTGCTGCAACACATATTCGCGGTCTACCGCAAAGATAACCAAATAAACCGATTACTTCTGCTTTTTCCCTTTTTTTTGCACTTGAAGGAAGAATGGTTATTCTTTTGATGATTTTTTGAAACATCTTGTTCTTGTTTTTGTTCTTTTTGTGCGCTTTGCTGTGTAGTTGTAAAACAATTTAAGATTTTGTACTGCATATCTCCTTGTTTTTTTTTATCTTTGCATCATGAAATACAGACGGGCATATTTTGCCTGTTCCTAAAAACAATTGTTATGAAAAAGACATTAGTGGATCTTTTTGAGGAGTCTGTAAGACTCTATCCAAACAACACATTCCTTCTTGAGAAGACTGACAAGAAAGAAGGGTTCAAGCCAACTACCTATACTCAGGTAAAAGAGCAGGTATATCGTCTTGGCGCGGGTTTCCAGGCTATTGGCGTGAAGAAAGGCGACAATATGGCTCTTTTGAGTGAAGGTTGCAATATGTGGGTTATCGGTGAACTTGCTATGTTCTATGCAGGTGCTGTGAATGTACCTCTTTCAATCAAGCTTGAGGAGAGCAACGACCTTTACTTTCGTCTCGACCATGGCGATGTGAAGTATGTTTTCGTGTCCAACTATCAGCTGAAGAAGGTACGTGCAATTAAGGATAAGCTTGCAAAGGTTCAGAAGATCGTCGTGTTTGGCAATGTAGAGGAACTTCAGGATGGCGAGATACATGTAGATGAGGTACTCAAGATGGGCGACGAGTTCTTGAAGACACACACCTTGGAGGAGTTCCTTGCTGTCGGCCAATCACTTGTGAACGACGATGTTGCAACAATTACATACACCAGCGGTACTACAGCCGACCCTAAGGGCGTAATGCTTACACACCGCAACTATACTTCTAACGTTGAGCAGGCTTTGACTCTGGTTGATATCGACCAGACATGGAGAACTCTCATCATCCTTCCGCTTGACCACTGCTTTGCCCATGTTGTAGGTTTCTATATAATGATGTCGTGCGGTGCTACAGCAGCTACTGTACAGGTGGGTCGTACAGGTCTCGAGACTCTCAAGAATATTCCTTTGAACATAAAGGAGGTGCGTCCTCACTTCATTCTTTCAGTACCCTCTTTGGCAAAGACTTTCAAGAAGAATATCGAGGGTGCCATCCGTGCAAAGGGCAAGACAACAGAGAAACTCTTCAATTGGGGTATGGCAGTACGTCAGAAGTACTATGGTGATAGCAATCTCGACTCAAAGGGCATGCGCATATTCCTCAAGCCGCTTGTTGCTCTCTTTGATAAACTTATATTCTCGAAGGTGCGTGAGAATTTTGGCGGTGAACTCCGTTTCTTTATCGGTGGCGGTGCATTGCTCGACAAGGAACTGCAGAACTTCTATCTTGGCGTAGGCATGCCTATGTATCAGGGTTACGGTCTTTCCGAGGCGACTCCGGTCATCTCTTCAAACGGTCCCGAGCTCTACCGTTTCGGTTCGAGCGGTAAGTTGGTGAAGCCTATCGAGCTCAAGATTTGCGATGCCGACGGCAAAGAACTGCCTGTAGGTGAGTTGGGTGAGATTGTCGTTAAGGGCGAGAACGTAATGGCCGGTTACTGGAAGAATCCGACAGCTACAGCCGAGACAGTGCGTGACGGCTATCTGTATACCGGTGACCTCGGTTATATGTCTGCAGAGAATCTTCTCTATGTAAAGGGACGTTTCAAGAGCCTGCTTATCTCAAGCGACGGCGAGAAGTATAGCCCCGAGGGTATTGAGGAGGCATTTGTGAGCCTTTGTCCCACAATTGACCAGGTTATTCTCTACAACAACCAGTCTCCTTATACAATCGCACTCTTTGTGCCCAACAAGGATAATATCAAGCGTGCTCTCGAAGCCAAGGGTCTCGACTTGTCAACCGAGGAGGGCCGCAAGGCTGCATGTGACCTCGTCAAGGCAGATGTTGATATGTTCAAGAAGGGTGGTGAGCATGCAGGCATGTTCCCCGAGCGCTGGTTGCCGAGTTGCTTTGCAATACTTCCTGAGGCTTTCACCGAGCAGAATGGCATGATGAACAGCACAATGAAGGTTGTCCGTGGCAAGGTAGAGAAATTCTATCAGGAGCGTATAGACATCCTTTATACAGCCGAGGGCAAGAACCTCTATGAACAGCACAACCTCGACGCTCTCAAGTAATTCATTCATTACGTCACTTATAAGGGCGACCCGTTATTCTTCGGGTCGCCCTTTCTTCTTTTTATGGGATAATTAAACCTTCACTTTTCTACTTTGTCAAATAGATGAAATTGCATAATGATAACTTGAAGCATATCCTATGAAAATCAGAATTTTAATGGCAGCGGTTTTTGTTGCAATCTCTTCATTTGCAACAGCGCAGGAGAAAAAAGAGAATGGTAGACCCACCCCGGAACAGATGATTGTATGGCGTGTCAAGAAGGCTGAAAAAGGCCTTATGCTTGACGATGCAAAATCTGCCCAGTTTGCATCAATCTACAAAGAGTACCTGTTGGAGAAGGCAAAATGCCGTCCCGAGATTGTCCGTGGCAAGGAACTCACCGATGCCGATATCAAGAAGAATATCAAGTCCCGAATGGATGCCAAGCAGAAGTCTCTGGATATTGACAAGAAGTACTTTGGCAAGCTTGAGAAGATTCTCAATGCAAAACAGTTGCAGAAAATTTTCTCCAATAAAGGTGACGCTCCGCGCATGGGAAAGAGAGGCTTTGCCAAGCGCATGAAGGGTGACGCTTCACGCGTTGGAGAGAGGAATTTTGCTCCGCGTGCGATGAATGGCGGTGGCAAAGGTCAGTGCAAGTCGGTTTGCAAGTAATTGATTTGTATTTCGTTGAATCGGGGATGACGCGCGCGTCATCCCCGATTTTTTTTTGTTTTAATCTCTTTTGACTTTTTTGCAGTTGATTGGCAGGAAAAAACAGGTGCAACGGTCAATAAAAAAAACTTACCACTTGTGAAAAAAAAAAAAGCCGTAACTTTGCATGATATGTAAAAATGACTGCTGATGCTGTTAAAAGCCTATTGCAGGCTGTTTGGCAAAGTAAAAATATAAATGACAAAATCATGGGTTTTAGAAGATTGCTGTTTAGTGTGTTGTGCATTCTGCTTGGAACAACAGTATGGGCCGATAAGTATTATATGCCCAGAAGTTATAGGGGAATTGACAATCCTCGTATGACACTTGATGTTCTGGCAAACACCGGTGTCAAGTTTATGATTTACAACACTGCTATCAATGGAAACAAGGATTGTACAGGTTTCCTTCGTAACAATGGAGTGCGTGTACAGTACGAAAAGAGTAAAGAACGCGATATGTTCGTCTACAATGAGACGTCCGTCTACACAATGGAAGGCTTCGATACAAATAACGACGGAACTTTCGACTATTATGCAATAAAGTCAGTTAATACCGGAACGTATGTCGATGTAACAGGCTCTACAGCACACCTGAATCCCGCCGATGCCAAACTCTATATATACAGTTGGGATACAGCTGCTGCAAATGCTGCTGCACGTTCCGGAGTGAACATGGAAAACTGGAAGTATAATGTCGTTGCCAATGGCCAGATAACAAACCAAGGCCATGGTTCAACAGTGTTTGTCGTGACAAACGAAGGAAAAAACAATTATTGGAACGGCACGGTAAGTGAATTTGCAGTTTCTGACAATGGTCATCCCTATGCATTCCATCTTGTCGACGAGGTTACCAGTGGCGATTATCTTGAGGACCTCCATATCTACAGCCGTTGCGATATCTATTCAGCGCAGGTTATCTACGGTTATGTGCAGACGGCAGATGTCATAACAGCCAATCCTGCAGCTGAAAATATGGGCTATATGATTGATGGAGACGGTACATCGAGTGTGACGACAGGTGAGGGTGCCGGTAACCATCATTTCCAGTTCAATCTTGGCAAATCCACAAAAGAAATCTATATATACATGCAGCGTAACGCTGATGCCACCTGCATCCCAACAAGTGTAAAAATCTATGGTAGTACCGATGGTACAACTTTTACCGACACCGGTGTTACATTGGAAACAGGCCTTGCTGCAAATTTTTCATATACATCGGGTAAGATTGATTTAAGTTCGCAATATAGCCATATCCGCATAGTGAATGCCACTGCAGGTGCTCAAATGTCACTTTCCGAGATTTCAATTCTCCCAGCAAACAAAAAGACAGAAGATGCCCTTGGTTATATAAACGAGGTAACAACTAAAGATTGTATTGTGTATCATAAGGGAACTGCAAAGGAATATACCGAGCATATGGAAAAACATAATACGGAATTTCCCGATGCACGTCTTCTCTCGGGTGTGCCTCTTCCCGGTAACAAGTACCGTATATATGCCGATGCTTATAATGGCAGTGGCTACAAGAACCAGGAACTATACGTCGACGGGGATGAACTTAAACTTGCCGAGGAAGGTGCATATAGCAAGCTTAGCGATGAAGAACAGAAGAAATTAGAGTGGTATTGCGCAAAGACAACACGTGGTTATCTCATGTTCAAGAATGTTGCTACAGGCAAGTATCTTGCATGCGGAACTATTTCGGAAACTCCATATATGTGGACTACGAATACAAATCTTACACAGCGTTACGGTGTGCCATTGAAAAACCAGGCAGAGCAGTTCCTTGCTGTCTTTAACGATGGTTCCCATTGGCAGGGTGATATCAAGACGGTTCAGAACCAGACAGTGATTCCTGCCATTGTTGATGCGAACAACACCCCCGATGACAATACCGATGATATTACTATTGAGCAGGGTCTTTGCACCGACTTTGTGTTTATCCCTGTCGAGGTAGATGGTACTGTCGAGAAAAAAATAACATTCGTAGCCAACGACATTGTGCAGCGTAATGTGGAATTTTTATACGATACGAATAAAGATGGCCTGGCCGAGGATATCATCTTGCCATTGTCACGCATGTTCCTTGCGGGTGAGGTATTGCCCGAATTCAGACTCCGCTGTCCCGATTATCATGCTTATGACCACTGTACTGTAAACGGTGAAAAGAATGATGATGTGGTAAGCGAAGTGAACGGTGTGTACAAATTCAATTATGAAAACATATGCGACGGTGATGTCTTGGAAATAAAGCTCAAATATGTAAATCCATTCAGCTATTACAACAAAAGTACTGGTAAAGGTCTTTATTTTATAAAGAACAAACGACGTCAGAATGTTCCTCAACAGGCACCGTCAGCACGTGTCGGTATTAATATTGATGATGATAGGGTTTCTACAGTTTCGGGCAACAGCTATTATGCCAAGTACGATACAGAATCGACAAACTTGAGTCTTTTAGATGCCGCCGAAAACGACCTTACCGGGTTTGATGCAAGTATGCTATTCTACTTTGAGGATACAGATGTCAAGGATGATATGTATCTCGATGCAAAGATTCGTAGCGTAGTAACTACATCCAAGCTTGCTGCAGCAAACAGTTGGACAGGCAACGGTAAAACATATTACATTCAGCCACACAAGACGTCATCATATTCCGGTTATACAATAGGCTGTACACCGCTTGGAATCAGCAATAATCCGCAGGATTTCCTGAACAGTAACCATACCGATGGGGATATTGTCATTGATGGGCATGCCGACGACAACGGTGCCGTATGGGAGTTCGTTGAGGTCGAAGATGGAACAGCGAGAGAGTTGCTTGGAAATTACATTGCAAGTGTAGCTGCAACCATGCAGAGCACTCTTGATAGTGTAAAAGCTACTGTTACCGATGCTGCTCTTCTTGACAAAATAGAAAGATATGAATCTTATATCACAAAATTGAGCAATATCGATAATGATACAGCTATTGCCACTCTTGTAACCAATGCCCAAAAGCTTTCTTCACTCAATCGTGAACTTGAATATGCATTGCAGCCCATGCCACAGGTTTCTACATCGGAAAATCCAGTATGGTACTACATCAGGAATGTAAAGAGTGGTGAATATGCAAAATACGATGGCGACTATATGATTCCTCTTGTAGGTGGAGAATTGGGATTGCAGCACATGTTCTACTTCACTGGAACCTCCAATGTCGATAAGATTCCAAACAGTATTGATGACAATCATCTGTCCATAGATGACTATCTGAAAGTCAATATACATGGTTTCGGGTCGGCCGGCAAAACAATTATCGGCGAAGTGGATGAGATATATTCCAATACAGACGGCTGGGATGGGACTGGTACACCAGAAACCTTGGTGAACAATCTCGACTTGGGTAGCAGTTCATGGACTCTTACTGCGGAGTACGAACTTGACGGAACTTCATATAATGCTTATGGTACAGCTCTTCTTGCATCGGGCAAAGAACCTCTGGGCGATTCGTATATTAATGGTTTCCAAATATATTTTAAGGATGACCGCAGCATTGTTGTGAAGGTAAACAATGCAGATGACCGCTACCGTTTCTGGCATACGAAGGATGCCTTTTCACGTATAAAGGTTGTTATCACATATTCAGGTAAAATGCTAACACTCGATGTCTACAATTCAGAGAATACATGTGAAACAATCAACATTACAGATGTTATCCTGAATTTCAGTGAACTGTCGGTTGCGTTGCCAAAAACAGGTGCTAAAATTACGAGTCTTGTTATAGACAAGGCCGATGCCATGACTTGGGGTGAGAGTGGAGATGCTTTATGGCATATACTTCCATCATCAAATACAAACCATAAAGGTCTTGCCATTGTAATGGAGAGTGCACACGATAGTAATTTGGGATGGACTGGTGCAGATGGTCTTGTGCAGGTAGGAGACGGTGGCGATGATAACAGTTCATGGGAAATTGTGAAGATCGAGGAGTTTTCCGGTCTCATGAAAGATATTGCAGATGAACTGAAGAGTGCGGTATACGATAAGGAACTGGTTGAACTTTGCAGAACAATTAGAGAAGCAACGATCTGTACCTCGGAGGATTTCAACAACTTATATAAAAGAATAAGGGAGTATCAGGACAAGAACAGACTCTCTGCGTTCACTGATATGAAGAGGCCTGCACCTGGCAAGTTCTATACCATCCGACATATCAGCGAGGCTATGCCGAACGATTTCAGAGTCGACGAACTGAATTCAGTAAAGGTTGACGGAAATGTCAATGACGGCGCGGCTTTGAATAGCCGTGGTGTATGGTACTTCGAGGGTGATGCAGAGAACGGTTACTTTAAACTCGACAGCAGCCTCAAACTGAAGAGCCTGCATACACAAAGTTCGCCTTATGCGGCAGGTTTCACTGCAGAATCTTTGCATTTGAGCGATAGTGAGAGTGCTGCGGCACTGACAATCGAGCCGGTAGAGGCTTCTGTTGTACGTTTGAAGGTTGGTGACAAATATCTGCGTACCGGCTCCGATGGTTATATCGCCGCAGCAGATGCTCCGCTTGAAAATGCAGATTATGTGATGACATCGTTCGAGCGTGTCGGCAATAGTGCAGCAGCCTCGTCTCTGGTAGTAAGGAGTTACAATAACGGTATAGTCCCCTCAGACCTGTCGGCAACAGTAGGTGGAGTTGAGATAGAGAGGTATTTGGAAAAAAATGCAATTGATAAGTCAATATTGTGCCCGAATGCGAATGGCAATATGCCTCAAACAATTGTATTCACTGTTACCTATAGAGGCTTGCCTGCAGGTTTTGTGCTTGACAATGTGGGGCTTGATATACATGCGTTGAATAGCGAGGGGGTGTATCAGCAAAAAGATGACGGTAAAGTTCGTCAGTGGAATCTTGCGATAGAAGTTGCCGAGGGCGAAGGCGATTACTCTACTTTCGGTGGCTTAACCGATATTGATATAGCAAAAGGAATAGAGACCGGTGGCAAAACGCATAAGGTTTGGGATATTCCAGGCAGTTATACCAAGACCGGTGATGGCACTCTGAAAGTGAGATTGACTGTTACAAAGGGAACTAAGAATGAGGACTGTTTCTTCGGTTTGTCAAGCATATTGTTGAACAATCCGGAATCCGTGGATACATGGTATATTGAAGAGGTTGCCGATGCCGATGTTGCAACCATCAAGCACGATGTAACAATGAAGACGAAGTTCTCGTCTGTTACACTGGGTTACAATGCTACAGTTCCTGCCGGTGTCGAGGCTTATAATGCAAAAGGTATAGCAGACGGCTATGTTGTACTTGAGAATATTGCAGAGGAAGGTGATGTAATCCCTGCCAATACTCCTGTAATCCTCTACATCCCCAACTTCTCGGAAGCAGTGACAAAGACATTCAAATATACGGTGAATTCAGCAGAAAAGCCCACGGAGTCTTTGCTTGGAGGTAGTCTCTATACAAAGTTTGTAAAGTGTGATGACAATGCCGACTACTACAAACTGATGATAAAGAACAACGAGGCCAAGATGTACCTCATGTACAAGGAGTTCAATGCAGAGGGTGTCAGTCAGGGTGAAACACACGACGGCGGTCACATCAAGTGCAGCGCGAACAAGATATATATGAGAGTGCCGGGAGGCAACCAGATGGCTATGTTCGGAATGCGCTTTGTGAAACCGGGTGCAACAGAGATTGAGAATGTGGAAATCGGAAACGAGAAAGAAGAAATTTTTGACATCTCCGGCCGCAAACTCACCGAGATTACCGAACCGGGCATATACATTGTAAACGGTAAAAAGGTTTTGGTAAGATAAAATTGCCTTCTGCAATTACCCAAAGCTCGACAAGAATAGCAATAACAAATTCATCCGATTGGTATCAAATCGGATGAATTTGTTTTATTACAACTGCAGTGGAAAGGGCATAATGTCGTATATGTCTATTGTTGAACGAAACGGATTATTGTATTTAGCGAGTGTAACAAGAATTTATTCTATGTTATCCAATGAGCGTTACAATGATGAATTTTTTCGACTTTTTTTATCAGCAGGAGTAATTTCAAATAAACTCCGGCACTGTGTGAGCAACAGTTGTTGTTAGCAGCAAATAAGTGTAAAGAATGGGGGATGTTTGAGCGGTGGATTATCGTGTTGTTGTTATTTCATAATAGCGAGTTACCCCATTCCCTTATTTACTGCGTTAAGACAACGACGGTAAGAATAAAACGACCGAGGGATGTTGCCTGCAACTCGTGAGCAAAGTTTTATTCGACTTGTAAACTCTGTGCCGGGCGCTTTTGTAACTTTTTGCGCGACGAAAAGTAAAGAGGGAAAGACTACAAAAAGAATACAAGACAACAGCCTAAGGTTAAAAACTGCTGTAAAATAAAAGTAAAACCTGTTTGCTATGCCACTGCATAAGTTTCTTCCTTCGCTGCGCTCTGTCATGATGACACTGTCCTGGGGTGAGCCTAAAAGACAACAGACAAAGGGTATAATGCGTTTCGGAATATGAATTTCCGACGTGTAAGCAGAAGAAGATAATGATATCAATTTGTGCAACAAGAAAGAACCACACTCCTGAAAGTACAAAAGATATTCCCGACTTTAGGCCGGGAATATCTTTTGTACTTTCATTGCATGAATCGCTATTTCACCAATGTTTTCTTGCCATTAACTATATACAATCCCTTGCTCGGAACAACAACCTTGCGTCCCTGCAGGTCATAAACGGCATTGCAGTCTTGTGTCGGCTCTGTTATCTCTTCAATACCGGTTGAACCGCCGACAAATCGGAAACTATAGGATGCTGCTGATAGAGGGGTATCCTCCAGCGTCATATACGCTTTGTTGGCATCACACTTGATATATCCGCCATCGTCCGTTCCTGGGCTTACCATCTCGCAAGCAGCGTTATACTCTGCATAAACCCAGTAGAATGCCTCTTTTGTACCATTTGTCAAAAGCAAATAGCACTTGAGTCCTGTTGCGTCTACTGCAGTCTGCTGCAGATAACCCTTAAAGATATTGTCACTACTCAAAGCATTGGCCTGATCTGTTGTATATGTGAATGTATTCACAGTTGCGGTTGTGGCATCTTCGCGGTAAAGTACCACGGCTGTTCTTGCAGGAATAACATTCTCGAACAATTCAAGAGATATAACCTTATTTTCTTTATCAATATTGTCCAATGTAGAATAGTAGGCAGTAACGTCGTTTTTGGCACTTACTGCAAAAGGAAGATACATTGTAGCATATTTCTGACCCTTTTTGAAAGAAACGTTGAAGTTTACTAGTTCATCTTCTACCTTTTCGAATACGAAATCGGTAGAGTTCTCATCGGTCACAAATGCATCTACCGGCTCGGTGCAGTTGCTGTAATAGTTTACTTCTCCGGTAGCCTCTGTGCCTGGTACTGCGAATCGGCGGTTGGCATCACCCATAATCATATAAGTGTTGTCGTGCCATCCACTGCTTATTGTCAAAGCAACACCGTTTTCGGTCAAAGTTCCGTCCTGTTCCCAAACACCATTTGCAAGTGCACTGATAAGGTAGAACTTGCTTTCATCTTTCTCGTCCTGTTTTACAACAAATAAGGTAGAAGCGTCGTTTTGCTCTTCTCCTGTCCAGCAGAGCTTCTTCTTTGCTCCATTGGTATAGATGGTGCGGTGGTTGCCGTTTCTCAGCAGTCCCTTTATGCGATAGACACCGCCATCGACAATTTCTACAGCCTGAACCTCTTTACGCGATACAATCCTGTCGGTGGCAATAGTTGTCTCCAACCAACAGCTATTTGCTGAAATATCGGTGCTATCGGTAATGGCAGTAAATACCATTACGCCATCCTCCATGTTCAAGCTGTATTTCTTTGTCTCACCCTCGGGATTGATATTTATAGCATAGTATGTACCTGCTATTGCTGTAGAAGCAGGTCTGTAGGCTCCTGTATCGTCCAATGTTACAGTCAAATAATAATCGCCTTTATCGGCCTTTATTATTACAGCAGTACCCTTGGCAAGTTTTTGACCAGCAGTAGCCACTTTGGTGAGTCCGAAACTGTAACCGCCATCTGTGTCCTCAATGATTTTTCCCGGTTCCACAGTGTAGGCTGTTACACCATTGGGCAACATAACGTTGAATGCAAGGTCCACTGTTGTGACTCCGCTTTCGGGAACAGTGATCTTATACAGTTTATCCAAATTTGTAGCCTCATTGATTGTCCAGGTAGATGGATTATTGGCCTCGGCGCCCCAAGTAACAATTACACTATAATCGTTCTGCGCGTGCATTGGATTGTTGTTGCCAATCTTCAATGCCACCTGGCCATCGGCAACAGGTACCAGTGTCACAACCTGAGCCTCTGCCTCTGTACCCAAATGATCGGCATTCTTTTCAAAAGACTTCACATAAAGACCTGTGTGCAGGTTCTTCATCTTGTAGCTGCCCTGCGCGCCTGTCTCCTCGAACTGGAACGCAGCAAGTGACAACTGTGAGATATCGCCATCTGCATCAAACAACAAGTGGCGCTGGTCGTATGTTTTGTCACCCCAAGTTGCATTATTGTGAACGTGAGGCTCGCTATATGTGTGTACATACTTGCCTGTGCAATAACTATGGCCATCGCCTGTTGCAGTAGATACAATGTAATAAACCTTGTCGGCAGCAGGTGCATTGTAAGCATCCTTCTTGGCTGTACGCAACGCCTTGTACATTTCATAGCAATCATCGCTTGAACTTACATTGCTACCTTTATTAATGACAGACAGAGCCTCGGTATATTTCGCTTGCAAATCATTAACACCGTCCTCTGAGTAAAGACCAACGCTTTCACCTACAAAAATACCCTGGTTCATTGCAGGCAAATAATCATTCAACTGATAGAAGCGTGCGTTGTCATTAGTAAACTCAGCCTCAACAAACTTGAAGAGTGAACCGCCGTCAGTAGTGTTAAAACCACCGGCCCATATTCCCATATAAGAGGTTACACCAAAGCCACCATTATGAGAGAATGTTCCGGCATTGCCTTCACCACCTACTACCTTTATATAATAGTAATCGGTGCAACCGCTCTGTGTTGACTTTGTAAAGCTCCACTCCTGGAAATTGCTTGCGCCATCAGCTGCAATCATAGCCTTACCTGCGCCATCACCGGTGCTCTCAACGGTAAGCATTCTGCCATCGGCATTGTAGGGCTTGATAATGATACCGTTCTCACCCTGTACAAAGTACCAAGCCTGATAACTGCTGTTTGCAGTGTTGTCTACAATCTTCACCTTTTCGCTTGTAGGCTCATCGTAGCTCAACACCTTTGAATTGTCGTTGGCACGCTTGATGATAATCTTGTAGAGAACAGGATTCTCCTCGTCGGTTGTCAACACATAATCAGGTGCTGTACCATAGATTTTAGCACCCAAGTTCTCGTCGAGCTCCATCCAGCACTGGTTGGCAGCAACCTCTGTATCAGTAGCAACAAGATTGAAGTCCTCACCGTCGAATGTGTAATTGTTACCGGCAGCAACAGTTGTCTTTACAAGACCACTGCGCAATACCGAGTTCTCAACCGAAGCCTTAGCACCCTCGCCGTCCATTGTAATTGTGAGAGTATAATCATTGGCATCAGCCTTGATGATTACAGGAGTATTCTTTGCAAGAGTCTCATTCTCGCCTGCAACCTCTACAAGCTCATATTTATTGTAGTGCTCACCCTTTATAATGTTAGCCTTAGCAAGGTCGTATGCAGTAACACCCGCAGGCAACTGCACGTTGAATGGCAAGCAGAGTGTTGTAAAACCCTCTGCTGGGACTGTGAGGGTGTACTCGGTTACCGGCACAAGGGTATATGTAGACAAGTTGGGTTTGTTCCAGTCATCGTTACCGAAAATTGGACCCCAGTCGTTTACGTAGTTCGTTGTTGCATTGGTTGTTGTAATATTAATGGTGCTCTTGAGTTTGAATACATCTGCAGTTGCAGTCTCCTCGAACAGATATACACCGGCATTGGCTACATCGGTGTCGAATGCCTGAATATCCCATTGAGAGTGTACACCGGTTGCTCTCATATAATTTCCTTGTGCCGACAAGTGATAACCTGAATAATCATCTTTGGGCACAATGGTAAAGAGAGCGTCGGCGGTAGCCTGCGCTGCAATAGCATTGTTCTGAATTGTTGAATGTTTACTGTCGGTATTAGTGGTTGTGGCATCGAACAATCTGAAGCCGGCGTTGCCGGCACCGGTCAAGCCGTCAAGTTCGTTAGCAGCTGCATAAGCGATAAAAAGAGGCTTGCCGCCAAAGTTGATGTTGTAAACGCCATTGAGGATTTTATCTTTCTTTGCATTGAGTGCATCGTACAATGGTTTCAATGCATTGTATGCAGCTTGAAGTTCATCGGCAGTGCCACCGTTGCTGTATAAGTACAAAGCATCTGCCATAGAGTCGTAAACAGCAGCAGTCTCTTCATTGGTTACACCGGCAAGACTCTTGTACATTGGGGTGACCTCTGCTGTTGATGTAAGTTTATATAGGTCGAACTCTGCCATATGCCAGAATATATGTCCGTCCTTTTTCTTATTGGTTGTGGTTGCTGTAACCATAAAACGCAGATAGGTGTATTTATTGTCATCGCCAATAACTTCGGATGTCCATTCTGCGCCATTCTCAATGGTTCCATCATTTGAATTACGAGGCTCGACTATTACAATATCAGTGTAGTCCGTTCCATTATTACTACCCTGAACCTTTATTGTTTTAGGATAATCGCCAAGACCATTTCCACTGCGTGCTTGATAATGGAAACTAAAGTCTGAAATTGCATTTCCTTCGCCCAATTCTATGGTTAGATGGTGGTCGAGTCCATCTGTCGGAGCTGTGGTGCTTTCCCAGTTACTATGGAAGAATGTACTTGCATTATTATCGAGCAGATTACTTACACTGCTGCCACTTTGTGGGGCGTTACACCATATATAGCCATTCTGGCCCTGTGTAGTAGTGAGCGCAATCTCTGTTGCCTTGCCTGTGGGGTTAACGCTTACGGTAATCTCCTCGATCAAAGCCTCGGTGAGATCGATAAGCTCACAAAGAGCAAGAATCTTTGTTTTTTTGTCCTCGCTGGGGAGTTCGTGCAACATTGTACCATCGGGGCTGTAGAATTTGCGGTCGGCAACATAATAATCGCAGCCATCGGTAACTGTAATATCGACAAGGTTTGTACATCCCTCGAACGGGTCGGGCAGGCTACCTTTGAAAACCTCAAAGTTTGTCATATCCAAGCCAATTGGCAATTTGGCAGAGAATGCGGATAACTCGCCGAGTGAATAGTTAAACTCAGTGCTTTCTTTTATTTCTCCATTAGAGTTCGTAACCTTTACTACAGCCTTGCCTGTTCCTTTGTTCTCAATGGCTGCAACGAATGTCGAAATTTTAGAGTCGGTATGAGTTTTAAAATAATCATTTCCAAGTCCGGAGAAAGGTGAACGCACATGCCAGCAAGTACTCCAAGTATTCACGTTGGAAAGCCAAAACAGTTCAGAGCCTGTGCCTTCGCTGCCAGCATAGAGTAATGGAGTACCCCATTCATTGAATGTAGCCACTCCATCCGATTTATACGTTGCTATAATTTCCCAAGCCTCATTAGTCTTAAGGGTTAGACCCCCAAGCTCAAAAACTTGAGGGTAATTACCATCACCCTTAACCGATGTGCTGAACACTCTGTTGCTGCTCATTGTCTCAATGGTAGAGGGCAATGTTATTGACCACAAATCTTTGTTATCTGCAAACAAGCCGTTGTCAAAGCCTATAATCTTAAGGTCTTCACCAAGAATGTTTACAGTCTCAGGGATTGCAAGGTCGTGATTGCCGCTCTGACGTACTTTTGTCAATATGATATTCGTGCCTTCTGTGCGGTACTCAATCTGCCAGCCGTCAATATCCAAGAACTTGCGGAAACGGGCTGTGTATGTAGCATCCTCCTTTGCAAGCATTGAATACTCAAGCTCAGTAGTTACCAAGCGACCATACTGGTCGTACCAGCCGAGGAACTCAACATCCTCGCTTGCCTTTGTAGCACGCAAGTACATTGGGATATTCGCACTTACAACCCACTGGGTGCCTGTTGAGCCGTCGGGGGTCTCATCGGTCCACACCTCGGCTGTTCCCCACTCATCGCTGTTTGTTTTTACAACAACGTGTGCTGCCTTGTCGCTCTTGTCGGTGATATTGAGAACAATCTCATAAACGGGGCGTATTGAAGCATCCTTTGCGCCCCTGCCCGAAGGCTTGTTGCCATTATCCCATGCACCATCGAAACGCAAACGCATATGGGTGATACCCAAAGGCATATCATAGGGCAACAGCACGTTCATTGTATTTGAGCATACAGCAGTGTTTGTGGCACCGTTTGTACCAACTTCTTTTAACAGTTCGCCGTCGTCGTCAAAATCGCCGTCGGCATTTAGGTCTATGAATGCACGGAAATAACAATATTGTAAGCCGGTGCTACTCCCGTTGTCATATTTTACAGTGAAGCTTGCGCCCTGCGGTACATCAATAATCTGTGGAATAGTGTTGAATATTTCGGTTGGCGCTGTAGTTGTTTCAAAGATTGTTTCTGCCTCGCGATTGTAGTATGCAAATGTCAGGTTATGGATAAACTGCGCATAACTTGCAATATCGCCACTTAATGAGCCGTTGCAAGCAACTACACCCCACTTGTCCTGGATGAAGTTCGCGGTAAACTCAGCAGCCTCCTTACCGTAGTAGATAAATGGGTTGTCGTTGCTTACAATCTCACCGCCCTTAGTCCAGTTCTCGAAGTTGTAACCGGTGTTTGCTGTAGCTGTCATCTTCACAGCCTCGGTTGTTGTGATTGAGAGTTCGTTTGTACCCTCGATGGCAACCGAACCGTTAGCACCTGCAACGGCTGTTACGGTACGCGCATCGGTAATATCCTCAATGAGTGCGAGGTTGAATGTGATTATAGTGCCGTCGCTGTATGTAACCTTGGCAGTTGTCTTGCCAATGGTTGCATCGGCAGGGATTGTAACATTGTTGCCGTTGGCAGTGAGTGTCTCACCGTTGCCGGCATTGCCGTCGTTATTGAGATCGACCCAAACACTTGAAATTGTAACATTCTTGCCAATGATGAGAGGAAGCTCAACAGTCTGTCCGCGATAAACCTCGGGGATTATATCGCTCTTGGTGGCGTTGGTTGCAACGCCCATAGGGAAGATGTAGTTCTTTGTTGCGCCCTTTACGCGGCCGAAGTATTTGCCGAATGTCTCGACAGCCTTCTTGGTTGCAGTCATATCATTGGGGATAACAATCTGCGAGTAATCACCTGCATAGCTGTAAACATTGTTGAAGTCGACTGTCCATGGATACTCAAAGCCACTGAACCAGCCACCGCTTGGAGCATTTCCGTTGTTCTCAAAGAAATATTTCCAACGCCAGTAGTGGAAGTCCTTTATAAGTCCTGCCCAGCAACGGTTAGAGTAGTCGTGAAGGTCGGTGTTGCCCTTTGACCACACGGTTACTTGTGTACGTGCGTTCCACTCAAGCCAGTTGCGGTCGTTCTCGGTTGTGCCGGTTACCTCGTCTGCTATGTTGCGTGCAAGGCTTGTCCAGCGTTCGAGTTTGAAGTTCTCGTCGTATGAGAGCATCTCGTCGAGGTCGAGCATCAACTGCAAGTAGAGCTGATAAAGGCGTGTGTATTCGTCGGTATTTTTACTATCGTATGCAGCCTTGATAAGAGGCAGAAGCTCGGCTGCATAGTCCACCATAGCCTGACGTATAACGTCGATGGCATCGTAGTTGTAGTTGGCAACGCCTGACTTGCCGCCATTTGCGGTTACAAGGTCGGCAATAGAAATCAATTGGTCGGCAGCAAGGCGCACATCCTGTGTATCCCAATAGATTGCTGATGTACTCCAGGACGATACGCTACCGATTGTCCAGTTTGGACGCGCAAGGATAACCGCCTCGGATGTACCCTGCTGGTT
>JAEIGA010000193.1_pt1 | contig 85221 bp, 82 predicted proteins | sample 9270691 | NCBI WGS metagenome assembly JAEIGA01 (sample SAMN17057246, study PRJNA624740) | gut metagenome | biome: biome; isolation source: fecal sample | host: Bos grunniens | place: China: Xizang | collected 2019 | reverse complement strand
TGCCAGAATATCTGGCTTTTTCCTTTTCTTAAACTTTTTGTTCAAGCTTTCGGAATTACTGTTTTTAGGTTGTTCTTGAATTTCTTCTCTTGAAAGCTCGAAACTTACGTTTCTCGCTCCCGTTTGATTTCGGAATACTTCGTATTCTTAGTCCGACCGGCTTCGTCGCCTGATGAGCAAGCTCCTCATGCGTCTCTCCCGTTCGTCCTGAGCACTACGTGCTCCGAAATCTTAATCTGGAATTTTCAAGGTTGCATTATTGTTTATTTGTCAAGGTTCTTGTAGCTTTCGCTACGAACGGAGAAGGAGGGATTTGAACCCTCGCGCCGCTATTAACGACCTGCACCCTTTCCAGGGGTGTCCCTTCGACCTCTTGGGTACTTCTCCAAGTAAGTAGAATTTTACCTCTATATGAATGGGGTCGGTCTGTCGCGCCCCGAGCGGAGAGAGTGGGATTCGAACCCACGCGCCCTTGCGGACAAACGGTTTTCAAGACCGCCTCGTTATGACCACTTCGATATCTCTCCAAAGTGTACCGTACATCAGACGGCAAGGTTTATAATAACAAAAAGGGAAACTCATGTCAATAATTATTTTTATTTTTTTGCAAAAAATTTGCGCCCCCTTTTGTTCCCAAAAAACGGCGCATTTCGTGCATTATTTCTGTAGGAATCCTGCTGCTATTTTCAAATCCTCCGGCGTGGTGATTTTGATGTTCTCATAGGATGATTCCACCAGTTTCACTGGTACCTCTTCATATCTTTGTGCCACAAAGGTATCATCCGTCACTGCCACGCCTTGCTTTTGAAGTTCTTCTATCTCAGCAATCAGTTTTTCATAACTGCGGGTAATCAGCGTTCTCTCAAAGACTTGGGGGGTCTGCACCGCCCACACCATATTGCGGTTGGGGGTCTGTGCGATGAAACCGTCTTCATCACTGATTTTAATCGTGTCCTTGACGGGTACAGCAGCCACACAGGCGTTGTGTTCCACAACTGCTCTGTAGGTGTCCAACAAAATTTTTTCCGTCAAAAAAGGGCGGGCCCCGTCATGAATGAACACATATTTAGATGTAGGAAGAAGCTCTTTGACGGCCTGTAATCCATTATGTACGGAATCGTAACGCTCTTTCCCGCCACCTATCACTGCCTTCACTTTTCGAAATCCGTATTTATTGACAATCTCTTCCTGCACATAGGTAATGTCATCAGGAGATGCCACCAAAATACAGTCCTCTATCACCGCCGACTGTTCCACCGCCTGCAGGGAATACCAGATAATTGGCTTTCCTTCTAATACAATATACTGTTTCGCTGTGGCGCTGTTCATCCTCTTGCCACTTCCTGCTGCCAAAACAATGGCAGTGCAGTGCGCTTTCTTCATTTCTATTTTCCTCCCATCAAGATATATCCACCTTGATCGCTCATGTAATTCTCATTCATAAAACAAATATTCATATAATGACTCCTGTTGGAATATGTTGAATGCTGTCATGGAATATTGTCATAGAATGTTGTCACACATCGTTATAAGTCTATAATTACGGTTATGAATGTAATTTATCAATTATAAGCTGTAAAATTTAATACCCATTACGTTTAGTCCTATATTTACTATCGCTTTAGTCCGTAATTGCCAGCGATCTTTACGGGCGAATGTTTAAAATTTATTGCTTTAGTCCGTAATTGCCAGCGATCTTTACGGGCGAATGTTTGAAATTTATTGCTTTAGTCCGTAACTGTCAGTGAATTTTACGGGCGAAACTTTTAATTCTATTGTTTTAGTCCGTAATTGGCAGAAAACTTTAGGGTCTGGTTTATTTAAAATTAGCATTCAACCGTAAATCGACATAATTATTACGGTTTGATTCAAATAATCATAAAATTTGTCCGTAAAACCTAAAATGGCACAAAAATATTACAGCAGACGGAACACTTGCTCTACTGTATCTGACATATTTCGCACGGCATTATCCGTATCCATTGCCTGTTCTAGGGTGGTCACACCTCTTACAATAGGAAAGAACGCATCGATGCCCTGCTCGTTGCACTCTCTTGCTTCCGGTGTCACTGCGCCTGCAAAGGCCAGTACCTTACATCCATATTTCTTTGCCAGTTTTGCTACACCCACAGGCACCTTACCCATGGCCGTCTGACCATCCAATCTTCCCTCACCGGTGAGCACATAGTCTGCATCCTGCAGTTCGTTCTCCAACCGGATTGCATCCAAAATCAATTCAATACCGGGCACCAGTTCTGCGCCAAGAAAAGCCAAAAACGCAAAGCCCAGTCCACCCGCCGCGCCTGTCCCGGGCAGAGAAGCATACGGAACAATCGTTCCACCTGCTTGAGAGTTAGAAACGCCTCCCCCCTCTGCCGGCTCTATTGCGCAGCCGGAGAGCTCTTTCTTATGAAGGTAATTTTCTGCCACCTCAGCATATCCCATCATGGCCCTATCTAAGTCCGCTCGCATACTTTCCGTCACGCCCTTTTGGGGACCAAACACATAAGTTGCGCCCTGGGGACCGCACAAGGGATTTCGTACATCACAGGCCACCCGGAAGGAACATTCCTTCAACTGGGGAAGCACCTGAGAATCGTCTATTTTAGCCACATGGCTCAGCGCCTGAGCACCCAGCCCAAGTGGTCTATTCTCGCAATCTAAAAAGGTATATCCTAGGGCCTGCAACATACCCATACCACCATCATTGGTGGCACTGCCGCCGATGCCTACAATAAATTTGCGATAGCCCTTTTCTATGGCATCTTTGATCATTTCACCCACGCCAAAGGTGGTTGCCTTCAGGGGGTTCTTTTCGCCGGGAATCAAGGTGATGCCTGCTGCCGAGGCCATCTCCATGATGACTGTTTCCTCGCCGGGAAGATATGCATACATAGCGGTCACGGGATTTTCCATGGGACCGGTCACTTGTATCAAATGTTTTTCCCCACCGAATCCTTCCATCAAAGCCTCTGTGGTGCCCTCACCGCCATCGGCCAGGGGCTTTACTACCACATTTGCCTCAGGACACGCTTTTAAAATGCCGCTTTTCGCCGCATTTCCCGCCTCCATCGAGGTCATGCTTCCCTTGAAAGAATCGATTGCAATCACTACTTTCATGCCATTTCCCTTTGCAGTATCATTCTAGTCATACAGCATCTATCCTTAATTATGATACATTTCGTGTCCATAATTTCATGCTTCGTCTAATTTCACACTTCATCTAATTTCAGATTCGGCACCGCATTCAAATCATATCCGTGGCGGACACCTTTGATAAATTCATAATAACCTGCCGTTCCAATCATTGCCGCATTGTCCGTACATAGGGCGGGGGAAGGATGATAAAATGTAATCCCTTCTCTGTCACAGGCTTCCTGCAGTGCCGCCCGCAAAGAGGCATTGGACGCCACACCACCGGCAATGGCAAATTTGTCAAAACCAAATTCTTTCACTGCATGAATGGAATGGTCCACCAGCACATCGATGACCGCCTTCTGGAAGGAAGCCGCCACATCCGCCTGGTTCACTTCTTCGCCCTTCATCTGACAAGAGTTCAAATAATTTAACACAGCGCTTTTCAAACCGCTGAAACTAAAATCATATTCATTTTCCGCCACCTTAGCACGGGGAAAAGCAATGGCATCGGGATTGCCCTCTTTGGATAATTTGTCAATCTTAGGACCGCCGGGATAGCCCAAACCAATGGCTCTTGCCACCTTGTCAAAAGCCTCTCCGGCCGCATCGTCCCTGGTTCTGCCGATGATTTCATACTGACCATAATCCTTCACCACCACCAAATGAGAATGACCACCACTTGCCACCAAGCACGCGAAGGGCGGTTTCAGTTCCTGATGCTCTATGTAATTGGCACTGATGTGTCCGCTGATGTGGTGTACCCCCACCAAAGGAATACCCGTAGCAAAACTGATGGCCTTGGCCTCTGCCACGCCCACCAAAAGTGCTCCCACCAAACCGGGACCGTAGGTCACCGCAATGGCAGTAATATCCTGTAATGTCACGCCGGCCTGTTCCAACGCGCTTTCAATCACCTGGTTGATTTTTTCCACATGCTTGCGGGAGGCAATCTCCGGCACCACACCACCATAAACGGTGTGCAATGCAATCTGGCTGTAAATCACATTGGAAAGTACTTCCCTGCCATTTTTCACAACCGCTGCTGCAGTCTCGTCGCAGGAACTCTCTATGGCTAATATCAAAACATCATCTACTGATGCCTGTTTACATTCACTCATGTTTCATCTTCCTCGAATTTCAACTCTACTGTTCTGCCATCTCTGGCTGCCACAGTGTTTGGAAATATTTTACGGACTTCACCGATAAACTCTTCCGGATGGAGAAGCGCAGGGCTATAGTGGGTCAGCCATAGTTCAGGCACATCCGCCTTCTTTGCCATCTCTGCCGCCTCCTGCATGGTCATGTGGCGGTTTTCTTTTGCCTTGATCCATTTATCCGGCTCACCGTACATACCTTCCAGTATCAAAAGGTCAGATCCTACCGCATTTTCCACGATGGATTCCGTAGGTCGGGTATCCGTACAATAGGTCACCTTCAAACCCTTTCTGGGGGCACCAATCACCATATCGGGAGTATATGTTCTACCGTCCTGTTCGATGACCTCCCCCTTCTGCAGGCGACTCCACAACTTCAAAGGAATCTCCTGCGCCACCGCTCTATCTTTGTCAAATTTTCCGCCCCTGTGTACAATCATACTATAGCCATAACAGGTGACACTGTGATTGACGCGGAATGCCTTGATGGTGAATCCATCAAATTCTATCTCCTGCTCTCGCTCTGTAATTTCCACGCACTCAATCTCAAAAGGCAGTTCCGGCGCAATGGTCCGCAGGGCATTGACTGTCTTAGTCAGTCCCTTGGGTCCAATCAAAAGCAATGGTTCCTTGCGCTCTGCATTACCCATGGTAAGAAGCATCCCCGGCAGACCGCTGATATGGTCTGCGTGATAATGGGTAAAGCAAATCACATCAATGGGATTGGGGCTCCATCCCCGTTCCCGCAGGGCAATCTGGGTCCCCTCACCACAGTCAATCAATATGCTTTTTCCGTTGTACCTTAACATCAGCGAAGTCAGCCAACGATAAGGCAGGGGCATCATACCTCCGGTGCCCAAAAGACTTACATCCAGCATTTTCCATTCCTCTTAATTCTAAAGTGATATCTTTCGTATGGGCGCTTTCGCCCTCAAATTCTATTGCATCAGTTCGGAGTTTTCGGATTCTTCCACAGGCAATACAAACTGCGCCACCATCTCGTCGTAGCAATCCTCGCACAAATCAAAGGCATGGACGAGACCATCTTTCCGGCTGAAATATCCAAACTCCGCTCTCACCGAAAATACACCCTCTTTGAGAATCCCATTTTCTATCTTTAATTTCTTTGCACATTTATTACAAATCACCTGCTCCAATTCTACGGGAGCGTTTTCCTTGTACCTTCGCATGTCTTTCTCCCTTCCAGGTAAAAATATTGACCGCGTTCCACCAAAAGGCAGAACCCGGCACACTCATTATACAAGAAAAACGGGGCCGCCGCCTCTGGTAATTCTTGGGGGTCCCTGCTCTGACCCCTTGAAGGGGACCGATGCGACTTATCTAAGCCACATAATCATGGCGTCTTCCTTCGGTTGGTCATAAAATCCGGGGCGAATCCCCTCCGACACAAATCCCATGGATTCGTAGAGAGAAATGGCGGATTGGTTACTCACACGCACTTCCAGGGTAAATGTCTGAACACAGATATCCTCTCCACTTGCAATCAATTCCTGCAGCAGTCGGCGGGCAATTCCCTGCCTGCGATACTCTTTCGCCACTACCACATTGTCAATATTGCCTTCCTTGCAAATGTCTGCAAAACCAGCAAATCCTACCACCCGGTCATCCACAAGGGCTACCTTATAGTGACAATATTCCCTGTTCATCAAATCCTGAAAATGATGTTCAGACCAAGGTTGCGTAAAATTGTCATTCTGCAATTGAACCAAAGCCTCAATATCTTGCGGCTTTATATTTCTAATATAGACGTCCATCTGTTTTCACTCGCCTTTGTTTCACAATTACTGCTCTCTTCGTCTGCGCAGTGTCGCATTTTCTATGCCTTAGCCTCAGCCTCCCGCTCCGCCTGGCTCTTTCTCAGATAGGTGGGCTGGTGCTCTGCAGCGGACACGACCTCTCCTCGGGCATAATATTCTGCTCCCAGCGCTGCCACTGATGCAGCTCGCTGACGGTTTTTCCCAGCCGGAGCAAAAACATAGGGCACCCTGCAATGGGTTTTGATGAATTCCTGATACACAGGGACACCATCTCCCAAAAATACCACAGGACGCTGTAACGCATTAATTTGTTCTATCATTTCTACCACATCCATGGCTTCTTCCGGAATCAGGGAGTGCAGTTGCAAGCCGGTGCCGCAATCACATCTTTCGCAAGCAAATTCATAGGCTGCAGTGTACACCTGATTTCTTCTGGCATCCATCATGGGACATACCACTCTGTCCGTGCCCCACAGATTCCAAGCCAGTCCCTCCAAAGTGGGAACCTCCACGATGGGTTTGTTCAGGGCAAGTCCCAATCCCTTCACCGTGGCCGCACCGATGCGCAAACCGGTAAAGGAACCGGGCCCCGCCGAAGTGGCGATGGCATCTATGGATGTCATATCCAATTCTATCATGCGCTTAATCTCATCCAACATGGGAAGCAATGTCTGGGAATGTGTTTTTTTATAGTCTGTGGTGTACTCTGCCAAAAGGACACCGTCCTCCACAATGGCCACGCTGGCCACCAGGCCGGAACTGTCCATGCCTAAAATTTTCATAAAAACTCCGTTTCCATCTCTGCAAATCCCCTCCTAACGGGGCATCCCTTTGCAGAATGTTCTTCTTTTCGTCAATATAATACTATGCTCTATTTCACTGCTATGGTAATCTTCCGATACTCGAATCCTTTTTCCAAATCCTTCTCTATGGTGATTTCCACATAAGAATCGGGCAAAATCTCTTCTATCAGGTTCGCCCACTCAATGAGACAGGCACCCTCTCCATAAAACATATCCTCGTAGCCGATTTCCTCCATCTCTTCCACATCCCCGATGCGGTATACATCGAAATGATAGAAAGGCATCCGACCCTCTTCATACACCTGCACGATGGTAAAGGTGGGGCTGTTCACCGGACCAATCACACCAAGTCCCGCTGCGAACCCCTGGGTGAAGACGGTTTTCCCCACACCCAAATCTCCCACCAGGGTATAAACCTGGCCCGGATTGCTCAGTCGTCCCAATGTGAGCCCCAATTGATGGGTCTCCTCCGGGGAGTTGGTTTCGTATATGATATTTTCTCCTGCGGACAGAGCCGCTTTCAGTTCTTCCATGTTGTTAAATTGCATATCCAGACTTTCCGGTGTCTGCATTTTTCCATAGCAGTTCCACCATGTCATTTGCTTTTTATCTACTTGATAATAGGACTTACTCTTTTATACACCAACATCGTGATGGTGGAAACCAGCAGACCTTTTAATAAATTCAAAGGCGCCACGCAGGCGATTACAAAGCTGATGATATTCCCTTCCTTCACCATGGGATTCACAGCCATGCCCATCTCAATCAAATTATCCAAAGGCATGCCGTAAAAAGCAGCGAAGGCAGGCAACAAATAAATAGCATTAAATGCCGTGCCAAATACGGTCAAAAACAAGGTGCCTGTGACACAGGCTGCAATGGCTGTCTTCTTGGTCTTTTTGTATGTATAGACAATTGCCGCGGGTAACACAAAACTGCATCCCACCACAAAGTTGGCCAGATCGCCAATGAATGCCGTGCTGGTACCCTTGATAAAAAGTTTCAGAAGAATCTTCAGAAACTCCATCATCACACCCGCCGCAGGGCCAAAGGCAAAGCTGCCAATGAGGATGGGCACTTCACTAAAGTCCAACTCGTAAAATGTGGGGGCAAAGGGCAGAGGAAATTCAAACAACATCAAAAGCATGGCAATCCCGGAAAACACACCGATGACCGCCGTCTTTCTGGTGTAGAATAAAGGCTCCTTCACACCCTTCTTCTTTTGGACAAGTTTCTCTGCAATCACGGCCACCACAAAGAGGCCGATAATCACCAGGATAAATCCTGCCACATAGGACGCATTTTCAGTTACTTTTTGAAACAATTCTTTCATCTTTCGCTCTCCTTCCATCCGGACTGTACCGTTGGTCCCGGAGTTACACCGGGTCAGCCATGCAGAAAATTTACATGGGTCGCGGACTTTACCGCCAGTAGGGAATTTCACCCATCCCTGAAGATGTTGTTCACAGCACAGACTTTTGCACGCAAATGTCTTGCAGGTTCTGCAAATGTCTTCTATGAATAAAAAGATTATACCTTACTGCCTCTTTATTTACAAGCATAATCCTCGGTTGGTTTTGCTGGAATTTCGTCATTCCGCATTAATTGGGGGCACTGATTTTCATGGTCAGACTAATACGCTTCTTGGCCTCATCCACAGAAAGCACCTGAACATCCACAATGTCACCCAGACGCACTGCCTCCAAGGGGTGCTTAATGTAACGCTCGGTCATCTGGGAAATGTGAACCAAACCGTCCTGATGTACACCGATGTCTACGAAGGCACCAAAGTCGATGACATTGCGCACGGTACCTTTGAGGATCATACCGGGTTTCAAATCCTTCATCTCTAACACATCGCTGCGAAGGATGGGCTTGGGCATGTCCTCTCTGGGGTCGCGGGCAGGCTTCTTCAATTCTTCCATAATGTCGGTGAGTGTCATCTCGCCGATGCCCAGCTCTGCCGCCAGAGATTTTTTATCCAAAGATGACAGCATTTTTGAGATGCCTGTCATTTTTGATGTCATGCTCGAATTTTCCCCAGAATTCGGGACTTTTTCGACAGTGTTATCACTGTCATTTTTTGAATTTTTCGCAAAATTGACACGAATGTCATTTTTGTCGAGTCCCAATTTCGATAGGAGCTGCAGGGCAGCCCCGTAAGATTCGGGGTGCACGCTGGTGGCATCCAGGGGATTATCGCCGTCAGAAATCCTCATAAAGCCCGCACATTGCTCATATGCTTTGGGTCCAAGCTTGGCTACATTCAATAATTGGGCACGATTTTTGAATTTTCCGTTCTTTTCTCTGTAATCTACGATGTTTTTTGCGATGGTTTTCGTGATTCCGGAGATATATTCCAACAAAGGAGCGGATGCTGTGTTCAAATCTACGCCCACACGGTTCACACTATCTTCCACCACGCCGGATAACGCTTCTCCCAATTTCTTTTGATTCATATCGTGCTGGTATTGTCCCACACCGATGGATTTAGGATCGATTTTTACTAACTCCGCTAAGGGATCCTGCAATCTTCTGGCAATGGACGCGGCACTTCTCTGTCCCACATCAAAGTTGGGGAATTCCTCTGTGGCAAGTTTACTTGCGGAATACACACTGGCGCCAGCCTCATTTACGATAATATACTGTACCGGGCGGGAGATTTCCTTCAACAATTCCACGATTACCTGCTCGGATTCTCTGGATGCGGTACCATTTCCCACAGAAATCACATCTACTTTGTACTTGTCTATCAGTTTCTTCAGCTCCGCCTTGGCTTCCTGCACCTTATTCTGGGGTGCAGTGGGATAAATCACCTTAGTATCTAACACCTTTCCGGTGGCATCCACCACTGCCAGCTTACATCCGGTACGGAAGGCAGGATCCCAGCCCAATACCACCTTGCCTGCAATGGGGGGCTGCAGTAACAACTGCTCCAGGTTCTTACCAAATACGCTGATGGCGCCATCCTCTGCTTTTTCTGTCAGTTCATTACGCACTTCTCTCTCGATGGCAGGGGCAATCAGACGGTCGTAACTGTCTGCGATGGTCTCCTGCAACACAGGTTTGGTATAAGGATTCTCGTTTAAAATGGTTTTCTTTTCTAAATATAGAAGGATCTTGTCCACCGGTGCCACCACCTTCACCGTCAGCATCTTCTCCGCCTCTCCACGGTTCAAAGCAAGAATTCTATGTCCTGCAATCTTTTTCACCGGTTCTTCAAAGGCATAGTACATCTCGTATACGCTTTGTGCCTCGGGATCCTTGGCACTACTTGCAATCACACCTTCCCGCATGGTGGTTTCGCGGATGTCTTTTCGATAATCTGCATTGTCAGAAATACTCTCGGCAATGATATCCATCGCCCCCTGCAATGCTTCTTCCGCTGTCTCCACGGGATTGTCCCCATCCTGCACATATTTTGCAGCCTCCTCCAACAGAGGTGCCTGCGCATTCTGCTCACAAATATAATCAGCCAAAGGCTGCAGTCCCTTGGCTTTTGCCACGCTGGCTCTGGTTTTTCTCTTGGGACGATAAGGACGATACAAATCCTCTACCAGCACCATGGTTTCTGCCGCCAAAATCTTTTCTCTTAATTCATCGGTCAAAAGTCCCTGCTCTTCGATGCTACCCAGCACCTGTTCCTTCTTTTCTTCCAGATTGCGCAGATACTGCAATCTCTCATACAGGTTACGAAGTTGCTCGTCATTGAGTGCGCCGGTTGCCTCCTTACGATATCTGGAAATAAAGGGAATGGTGTTTCCCTCATCAATCAATTTTACGGCAGCTTCCACCTGCCATTTCTGTACTTGTAATTCCTCTGTGATTTTGAGACAAATATCCATATGCTTCCATCCTTTTCCTTTATTTTGTTCGCCTTTTGGGGCTGTGCATTTTGTTTCTTATGCATCAGCTTTTTGATGGCGTTTTTCTCCCCCTCATTATACTTCACGGGACCAAAAACTTCAAACATATTAAATCCACATACAAATTTGCCACCATCTATTAAAGTTTTGTAAATTCCCCGTCTTTCTTTGACACTTTTTCTCAAAGGTGCTAAAGTAAAGGTAATTATGATACGTGTTCTTACTATATAATAAAGATGTGAACGATAATAAAGATATGAACGCGTACTGAAAGGAACTTTTTATGACAGACTATAATCAGGACAACCAATACAGCGATCGTTGGAACGCATCTCCCAACGACAGTTCTTATCACAATCAACCTACCCACAAACCTTACGGTCAATCTTTTACCACAGCCTCTAACATTTGTGGCGTGTTAAGTCTGGCCACCTGCCAGATCCCCTTTCTGGCAATCCCCTTAGCGGCAATGGGACTCTTCTTCGCCTCCCTGGTGTATCGCAAGCACAAACCGGTAGTTGCCAGTGACGGCTCTCTTATAAGGAAGAAAGGCAGACGCCCCATGGGGTTCCTTTTATCCCTGACGGCACTGATCATCTCCTGTGCCATCACCGTGTATGTGATCGTAAATCTACCGGAACTGATACAGGAAGTGATGCAGGATGAGGCGCTGATGCAACAGTTAGATGCCCTTACCCAAAGTCTGTATGACATGGATTTTGCCGAGATGTGGAATCAGTTACAAGGGACAGCGTCCGGCATGGTCCCCGATGTGCCGGCAGGAACTGTACCGGGAGGTAATTATCTATGAGCCAATATGCAAAAATGTATGAAATAAAAAATGCCGCCAAAGACAGTTTGGACGGTAAATACAGCGGTGCCATCGGTATCATCCTAGTGAGCAACCTGATTATGACCACCATTATTTCCTGGATTTCCAACATCGTAGGCGGTGTCTCCACCTCCACCATGCAACTATCCGGAAGTATCGCTGCTACTATCGCTGTCAGTGGTGTGGTAGAGCTCATCCTTTTGGCAGCTAATATTTTGTTGGGCGTATTAAATGCAGGAATTGCCTTCTATTTCCTGAGCACTGCCTGCGGAGAGCCCAGCACTATCAACCATTTGTTTGCAGGATATCGGGGAGACAACAAGAAAGCATTGCAGATTTCCGCCGTGCTGACTACGGCCCAAACCGTATGTCTTCTGCCCTACCAGTACCTTCTCAGCAGAGCCCAGATGACCATGATTCAATCTCTGACCCAGGACAACCAAATGTTGTCCACTGCCCTTACGGAGAAATATCTGCTCTACGCAGTCATCGCTTTGGCTATCGGATTACTGGTATACCTGCCCATCTCTTTGACCTTTGAACTCTCCTACTTCTTTATGTGGGACTTCCCGGAATTAAGTGGCAAAGAAGTATTGACTTTATGCTATAACAAAATGAAAGGACACAAAGCCAGACTCCTGCGACTGGAGTTCAGCTTTCTGCCCTTGATGTTCCTTTGTGTATTGAGTTTTGGCATCGGTTTCTTATGGTTACGGCCTTATATGCAAATGGCACAGACAAAATTTTATTTGAACATGATGAATCCCGAGGAGTAATCCCCGGGATTCTTTTTTACTTTCTATCTCGTTTTTTCATATCTCCCGAATTCTTTGGGATTACTCTGTATCTTTCCTGTTAATCCACTTCAAGAATCCATTGATGAACATATCCAGCGAACCATCCAGCACCGCATCGGTATTGCCGGTTTCCACTTCGGTTCTATGGTCTTTTACCATGGTGTAGGGTTGTAATACATAGGAACGGATTTGGTTGCCCCAGCCGATTTCTTTTACCTCACCACGGATGTCGGAAAGCTTCTCTACATTGGCTTCCTGTTTTAATAGGAAGAGTTTCGCCTTCAACATCTGCATTGCCTTGTCCTTGTTCTGGAACTGGCTTCGCTCGTTCTGGCACTGTACCACTGTTCCCGTAGGGATATGGGTGATACGGATTGCCGAGGATGTCTTGTTGATATGCTGTCCACCTGCACCAGAGCTTCGATAGGTGTCGATACGCAAATCCTTCTCATCAATTTCTACATCTACGTCTTCCTCAATCTCCGGCATAACATCCAGAGATACAAAGGAAGTCTGGCGTTTGCCCTGGGCATTGAAAGGGGAAATACGCACCAATCTGTGCACGCCCTTTTCGGACTTCAAATATCCGTATGCGTTGATACCATTGACCTGGAAGGTCACGGATTTCACGCCCGCTTCATCGCCGTCTAAGTAGTCCAGGACTTCAATGGAAAATCCCTTGCGCTCTGCGTAACGGGTGTACATACGGTACAACATACCACACCAGTCACAGCTCTCGGTACCGCCGGCACCGGCATTCAATTTCAGGATGGCATTGTTTTTGTCGTACTCACCGGACAGTAATGTGCTGAGACGAAGGCTTTCGAATTCTTCGATGAATTCGTCCAATTCTGCACGGATGTCAGGAATCAGACTTTCGTCATTTTCCTCATATCCCATTTCAATGAGGGTGAGGATATCTTCATATTGGGTTTGCAGTTTTTCACAACCACCCACCACATCTTTGAGACTTTTTACTTCTTTCATTTTCAGGTTGGATTTTTCCGGATTATCCCAGAAGCCGGGGGCTTCCATCTCCATCTCCAACTCTTCGATTCGCTTTACCTTATTAGCAAGGTCAAAGTGAATCCCTCACTTCCGCTAATGGTGTCTCGTAGGTCAAAATCTCGGTTTTCATCTGATCCAATTCTACCAACTAACGTCACCTTCTTTCTATTTTAATTCTTTACTTCAGCGCCGCTACGTCTTCTTTGTGGCGGCCTGTCAGCATTCTATTCTTATAGATTAGTGCTTCTTACCACAGCACTGCTTATACTTTTTACCACTTCCGCAAGGGCAGGGATCGTTAGGATATACCTTTGCTTCCTCGCGCTTCATGGGTTTCTTGCCAAGGCTGTCATCCTTATTAGTACCTGTCACCTTCGCCACCTGCTCACGTTCTACCTTCTGCTCTACCTTGACGCGGAACAGTCCCTGGATGGTCTCCACGCGGATGTTCTGAATCATCTCTTCAAACATATTGAAGCCGGCCACTTTATACTCGGTGAGAGGGTCTCTGTTGCCGTACGCCTGCAAGCCGATACCCTGACGCAACTGATCCATATCGTCGATGTGGGTCATCCACTTTCTGTCGATGGACTTCAGCAAAATCACACGCTCTACTTCGCGGATGGTATCTGCATTGGGGAACTCTGCCTCTTTGGTCTCGTAGAGTTTCACTGCCTCTTCTTTCAACTGCTGCTTCAACTCATTCTTTTTATGGACCTTCACTCTATCCGGAGACAGGGGCGCCAAAGGAATGGTGGGCAATAACAGTGTATTCAATTCATCAAAGTTCCACTGGTCGAAATCTGCATCGTCGTTGATGCTGATATCCACGCTATTTTCACATATATCGGTAATCATCTTATAGATGAAATCGCGCATATTTTCACCGTTCAACACGCGGTTACGCTCTTCGTAGATGATTTCACGCTGTTCGCTCATGACACGGTCATATTCCAACAGATTTTTACGAATACCGAAGTTGTTGTTCTCTATCTTCTTCTGGGCTGACTCAATGGCATTGGTCAACATCTTATGCTCGATTTCCTGTCCGTTGGGCACGCCCATGGCATTGAACATGGCAATCAGACGCTCGGAACCAAAGAGTCTCATCAAATCATCTTCCAAGGAAATATAGAACTTGGATTCACCGGGGTCACCCTGACGACCGGAACGACCACGGAGCTGGTTATCAATACGTCTGGATTCGTGACGCTCTGTACCGATGATCTTCAAACCGCCGGCTGCTCTTGCGCCCTCATCCAGCTTAATATCGGTACCACGGCCTGCCATATTGGTGGCAATGGTTACCGCCCCCTGAAGGCCTGCATTGGCAACGATTTCCGCTTCCATCTCATGATATTTTGCATTCAACACATTGTGCTGGATGCCACGCTTTTTCAAAAGTTTACTCAATTCTTCACTGGCTTCGATGGTAATGGTACCTACCAAGACCGGCTGTCCCTTAGCATGGGCTTTTTCCACCTCTTTTACGATGGCCTCTAATTTCTCTGCCTTGGATTTATATACTGCATCCTGCAAGTCCTGACGGATGACGGGCATGTTGGTGGGTACTTCCACCACGTCCATACCGTAAATCTCGCGGAACTCTTTTTCCTCTGTCAAAGCGGTACCGGTCATACCACATCTCTTGGTGAAGAGATTGAAGAAATTCTGGAAGGTAATGGAAGCCAGCGTTCTGCTCTCTCTCTTTACTTCCACTCTTTCCTTGGCTTCAATGGACTGATGCAAGCCATCGGAGAATCTTCTACCGGGCATAATACGTCCGGTAAATTCGTCTACAATCAATACCTGACCATCTTTTACCACATAGTCCTGATCACGGAACATCAGGTTATGAGCACGAAGAGCCAGAATAATGGTGTGCTGAATTTCAATATTTTCTGCGTCTGCAAAGTTCTCCAAGCCGAAGGCTTTCTCCACCTTCTTGATACCTTCTGCAGTGAGGTTGATGACCTTATCTTTTTCATTCACGATGAAGTCGCCGGTCTCTTCCTGGACCACGCCCATGATGGCATCCATCTTGGACATCTGCTTCATGTCGGCACCACGTTTCATGGTTCTTGCCAACATATCGCAGGCCTGATAAATGCTGGTGGATTTGCCACTCTGACCGGAAATGATAAGAGGTGTTCTGGCCTCGTCGATAAGCACCGAGTCCACCTCGTCGATGATACAGAAATTCAAATCCCGAAGTACCAACTGGCCTTTATAAATGGCCATGTTATCACGCAGATAGTCAAAGCCAAGCTCGTTATTGGTGACATAGGTAATGTCGCACTGGTACGCCTTCTGGCGCTCCTCTGCCGGCATGCTGTTTAGCACCACGCCTACGGATAGTCCTAGGAATTCGTGCACCTGTCCCATCCACTCGGCATCTCGGTTTGCCAGGTAATCGTTGACGGTGACCACATGCACGCCCTTGCCCTCTAAGGCATTCAAATATGCGGGCAAAGTGGAAACCAGAGTCTTACCTTCACCGGTACGCATCTCAGCGATACGTCCCTGATGGAGGATCACACCACCGATGAGCTGTACACGATAATGCTCCATATTCAGCACACGCTTCGCCGCTTCGCGGACGGTTGCATATGCTTCCGGAAGCAAATCGTCCAAGGTCTCTCCTTCTGCCAGTCTCTTTTTATATTCTGCTGTTTTCGCCTTCAGTGCCTCGTCGGAAAGTGCCTGCATAGCAGGACGCAGCGCCTCAATCTTGTCCACGATGGGGACAATGCGCTTCACTTCTCTTTCGCTGTGGGTACCAAACATTTTGTCTATTACTTTCACTTTGTTTTAAACCTTTCTTCGGCTCTATTGTTCTTACGCTTCTTCGTATTTCTGCAAGATATAATTCTTCGCCGCCTGATTGTTCTCAGGGGTGGTGTTTTCCAGCGTCACATGGATGTGAGGTTTCTTCTCCTTGATGAATTTCAGGATGGGCAAATAATCCATTTCACCGAAACCTGCGGGAGGGCAACTCCAACGGCCATCCACAAAGGTGGCATCCTTGAAATGGATCATACAGATATCGGGACCAAGCAGTTCCATTACCTCATCAAAAATCAACTGACGATTTTCGAAATCAGGAATATTAATCATATTTACGGGGTCAAAAATAATCATAAGGTTCGGGGAATTGATGGTATCTAACATATATCTTGCACGCTTGGGATTACTTACAATGTGCAAATGTGCAGGCTCTATTGCCACAACTACTCCCATCTGCTCTGCGTATGCAACAATAGGACGAAGTCTTTCGATGAACAGGTCCAATGCTTCCTGGGTATGGCACTCGGGGCAGAACGCACCGGATTCATTGGGTGCAAAACTCTCCGTTCCTACCACGCCGATGCCAAGCCATTTTGCAAAACGGATGTGGGCTCTGAAAGTCTCTACTGTCTTCTTCAGCTGCTCCTCATTGGGGGTGGCCAGGTTGATGTAACAACCAAGAACTGCCGGCTGAATCTCGTACTTTGCAAATAAATCCTTTAGATACATAGCAAAACCAGGGGTCAGCGCCGCGTTGTCGGTGGAGATGTCGGAAAACATTTTGCTCAGTGCCAAATGTCCGCATTTGAAACCGCCTTCGTGGATTTTCGCCATACGCTCCTCAAAGGTAGGAAGCTGGTCAATATCGTGCATTCTAATGCCTAAATTTAAACTCATTTTTCTAAAACCTTTCTGATGTTATTTACAGAGTCACACCCTGTTTGAAAATTGCCATGTCGTGGAAGCCTGCCGCCTCACTGCAAACCTGCTTGCCGGAAGCCACTTCTACCACATAGTCAAAAAATTTCTTCGTCTCCTCCGCCATGGAAGCACCCTCTACCAACACACCTGCATTGAAGTCTATCCAGTTGGATTTCTTGCCTGCCAGACGGGAATTGGTGGAAATCTTCATGGTGGGTACGGGGGAAGCAAAAGGAGTACCGCGTCCTGTGGTAAACAGAACGATATGTGCACCTGCTGCCGCCAATGCAGTGGAAGCCACCAGGTCGTTGCCGGGTGCACTAAGCAAGTTAAGACCGGGTGTGGTTACCTGCTCACCGTACTGCAATACGCCCTTCACCGGCGCACTACCGGATTTCTGGGTACATCCCAAAGATTTATCTTCCAAAGTGGAAATACCTCCCTTTTTATTACCGGGAGAAGGATTCTCGTAAATGGTCTGGTCGTGACGCTTGAAATAATTCTTAAAGTCATTGATCAGACACACTGTTTTGTCAAACAATGCCTCATCTGCACAACGGTTCATGAGAATGGTCTCTGCACCAAACATCTCGGGTACTTCCGTGAGAATGGTGGTGCCGCCCTTGGAAATCAATAGGTCGGAGAAACGTCCAACCAGAGGGTTCGCAGTGATACCGGAAAGTCCGTCACTGCCGCCGCATTTCATACCGATGATCAACTTGCTGACACTGATGGGCTCTCTCTCGAAGCCTGCCGCATAGTCAATCAGTCCCTTGATGAGTTCCACAGATTCTGCGATTTCGTCCTCGCACTCCTGTGCCACCAAAAATTTCACACGATTCTCATCGTATTCACCGATGTAGGATTTCAATACATCAATGTTACTGTTTTCACAACCCAGTCCAAGCACCAACACACCGCCGGCATTGGGATGCTGAATCAAATCCGCCAAAATCTGACGGGTGTATTCCTGGTCATCTCCCATCTGGGAACATCCATAAGGATGAGGAAATGCAATAACCTCGCTGACACTACCCTTTACAAAAGCATTGGCCTGTTTTGCAATGGCTGTTGCCACGTTATTTACACAACCAACGGTGGGGATCACCCAAATCTCATTGCGCACGCCCACCTTGCCGTCAGGACGGTTAAAGCCCATAAAGGTCACATCCTCGGTGGTGGTTTCCTCGATTGCCACAGGCTCGTAGGTGTATTCCAATAAATCGCCCAATGCGGTGCCTACATTGTGGGTGTGAATCCAACTGCCCACGCCGATGTCCTCTTTGGCGTTGCCGATGCGATAACCGTACTTGATAACCTCGCTTCCCTTAGGGATAGGCGCAATGGCCATCTTGTGTCCTGCAGGAATTTCCTCTGCTGCGGTTATTTTTTGTTCCACTCCGTCTACATCTACGGTGACTGTCTCCCCTGCGGGGATAGTCTGTAATGCGACGATGACATTGTCGTTGTCGTTAATCTTTAAGAAAGTTTGCATAATGCTGTCCTCATGCCGTTTGCTTTGATATCATCTAAATAAGTAATCACTGCCTGGGTCAAACCGGGCACTTCGTTCAGGTTCTGACCGAAGAAGTCTACATTTCCAAGGAATGCAGATACAAAGTCTGCAGTTGCCTTTTCGCAATTGTCACGGAAGAACTCCATCACTGCCATATCGTCCATGATGTTGTATTCCTGTCCGTCTCTATGGCCAATCAGCGCCTTGTCGCGGATTTCCGTGCCGGTGTAGAATGCCATCAACGCTGCCAAAGAGAAGGTCATGTGGGCAGGCAATTTGCCAAACTTCTCTACATATCCAAGCAAACTGGGCATACATCTTGCTCTCCACTTGGAAACAGAGTTCAAAGAGATGGACAACAGCGCATGCTTTACATAAGGATTGTTGAAGCGGGTAATGACTGCGTTTGCAAATTCCTTCAACTCCGCCTCGGGCAAGGTCAGGGTAGGAATCACTTCGTCAAAAATCGTCTTGGTCATAAAGTTGCATACATCTGCGTCATCCATGGACTCTTTTACCAAATCGTTGCCGCACAGATAAGAAGCCAATACAAAAGAGGTGTGTGCACCATTTAAGATACGCACTTTTCTCTGCTTATAGGGCTTCTGGTTGTCGGTGAAAATCACAGGAAGTCCTGCCTCGGGAAGAGGGAACTCCTTGCTGATGTCCTTGGCACTTTCGATGACCCAAAGCGCGAAGGGCTCGCCGGTTACCATGATGCGGTCCTCGTAGCCGAATGCCTCCCACTCCTGTGCTTCCGTGTCTCTGGGATAACCGGTTACGATACGGTCTACCAAGGTAGAAGTAAAGATACAAGCTTCATCCACCCACTTCTTGAAGGCATCGCCTAAATTCCAAAGATCAATCAACTGCATTACGCATTTTTTAAGCATGATACCGTTGTCATCAATCAACTCTACGGGAAGCATCACAAGGCCTTTTTCCATATCGCCACCAAAGGTCTCGAATCTGTGATACAAGAACTTGGTCAACTTTCCGGGGAAAGTCTTGGGGGGATTCAATTCAAACTTATCGCTGTCGTCAAATACAATACCTGCCTCTGTGGTATTGGAAACCACGAATCTCAAAGTGTCGATTTCTGCCAGGCCCATGTATTTCTCATACTCGGTGTAAGCGTCCACAGCGTCTGCCACGCTGGTCACCTGTCTGTTCAAAATCTTTGCCTCGCCGTCTACGATACCGCGAAGGGATACTGTATACTGGCAATCCTGCTTATGGAAGTTATCCAAATTGCCGAACTCGATGGGCTTGATGAGTACGATGTCACCATCAAATTTGCCCTGCTCGTTGGCAATGTCGATCATGTAATCTACGAACGCGCGAAGGAAATTTCCTTCTCCAAACTGTACTACTTTTACGGGGCGATTCTTTTTGCCCGTCATCTCTTTGTTCAAAACCCGCATTTTATCTCCCTTCCGCTTGCCAACGACAAGCCAGGCGCCTTTTCTCTTCCGACTTATTCCGTCTTCTTTTTGACTATTTTCTGCGCCCCATTTCCGCTCTCGGAAATGCAAATTTATACAAATACAATTGTACCCTTTAGGGGGACTTTCGTCAATAACACAATTCAAGCAAAATAGCACTTTCTAAGCAAATTATGCTTGAAAAACAACTTTCTTACCACTATAATCAAAATATGTTGTACAATGATAAAAAAGGGCGTGGCCCCACCGACATTATGGAGGATAGAGAATGAAAGCATTCATGGACAAGGATTTCCTGCTGGAAACCAAAACCGCAAAGAAATTGTATCATAATTACGCAGAGGTTACTCCCATTCTGGACTACCACTGCCACATCAATCCGAAGGAAATCGCTGAGGACAGACAGTTCGAAAACATCACCCAGGTTTGGCTGGGCGGCGATCACTATAAATGGCGTTTTATGCGTTCCAACGGTGTAGACGAGAAGTACATCACCGGAGACGCTTCCGATTATGAGAAATTCTGCAAATGGGCAGAGTGCCTGGGCAAAGCCATCGGCAACCCGCTCTTCCACTGGAGCCATTTGGAATTGCAAAGATACTTCGGTTATCACGGCGTACTCAGTGCAAAGACTGCAGACGAAGTTTGGAATCTATGCAACAAGAAGTTGGCAGACCCTTCCATGAGCGTGCGCAACCTGATCCGTCGCAGCAATGTGACCTTGATTTGCACCACCGATGACCCCATCGATACCTTGGAATGGCATAAAAAGATTGCTGAGGACGACAGCTTCGAAGTGAAGGTACTTCCCGCATGGAGACCTGACAAGGCCATGAACATCGAAAAGCCTGAATATTTGGAATATTTGGCGAAGTTGGCTGCGGCTGCAGGCAAGGAAGAAATTAAGACTTTTGAAGATTTGAAGGGTGCACTACAGGTGCGTATGGAATTCTTTGCATCCATGGGATGTAATGTTTCCGACCACGCTTTAGAATATGTAATGTACGCTCCTGCTACGGCAGAAGAAATCGAAGCAATTTTCGCCAAGAGATTGGCCGGAAACGCCGTGACTAAAGAAGAAGAATTGCAGTTTAAGACCGCATTCATGCTCTTTGTGGGCAAGGAATATCACAAGATGGATTGGGCAATGCAGTTGCACTACGGCTGCAAGCGCGACAACAACACTTTGATGTATGAAAAGCTTGGTCCCGATACCGGATATGACTGCATCAATAACTACGCTCCCAGCGCACAGATGGCAGACTTCCTGAATGCGTTGATCATCACCGATGAACTGCCCAGAACTGTTCTGTACAGTCTGAACCCTAACGACAATCAGTCCATCGGTACCATTCTTGGATGTTTCCAGGATTCCACCGCTGTGGCAAAGATTCAGCAGGGTAGCGCATGGTGGTTCAACGATCACAAGACCGGCATGCAGGATCAGATGATTTCCCTGGCAAACCTTGGTAACCTGTCCGGATTCGTGGGCATGCTCACCGACTCCAGAAGTTTCCTGTCCTACACCAGACATGAGTACTTCAGGCGCATCCTCTGCAACCTGATCGGTAACTGGGTGGAGAATGGCGAGTTCCCCGCTGATATGGATATCCTGTCAGAGATTGTGAAGAATATTTCTTACTACAATGCGAAGAAGTATTTTAAGTTTGAGATTTAAGAATGATGACTTTGTAAATCAATCTAGATATGCGAAAAGCCCAACCGATTGACGGTTGGGCTTTTATTTTTATGCTTTTTGCTATTAGGTTATTCGTACTTCATAGCCTCTTCTTCGCCGTTCATCACACGGAGGGCGCCCTGAGTCAGAGCCAAGAGTTCGTCCTCGCCGGGATATACGGTGAAGGGTGCGATGAATCCTGCACGCTCTTTCAGGCCGTCGATCACGATGTCATTGTATGCGATACCACCTGTCACGATGATCTGGTCCACTTTACCCTTCAACACGGTAGCCATAGCACCCATGTCTTTGGAAATCTGGTACATAAATGCTTCCATAACAGCTGCGGCCTTCTCGTCACCTTCTTCGGCCATTTTTCTTACTCCACGGAAATCTGTGGTGCCAAGGTATGCGTTGATACCACCCTTACCCACAATTTTGCTGTACACTTCCTTCTCAGTATACTTGCCGGAGAAGCACATTTTAATCAATGCACCACTGGGCACTGCACCTGCACGCTCAGGAGAGAATGCACCGTCGCCGTCCAATGCATTGAAGACGTCCACAATCTTGCCACCTTCGTGAGCACCTACGGAAACACCGCCGCCCATGTGAACAACGATGAGGCGAAGTTCGCTATAAGGCTTGCCGATTTCTTTTGCATATCTCTTTGCCACTGCCTTCTGATTCAGCGCATGGAAAATACTTACGCGGGGCAGCTCCGGTACACCGGAATATCTGGCAACGGGTGCCAGTTCGTCTACTACTACGGGGTCTACAATGTATGCAGGTACGCCGATGGTGTCTGCAAGTTCTCTTGCCAGGATACCACCCAAGTTAGATGCATGCTGGCCCTGCACACCTTTTTTCAGGTCTGCAAGCAATGCGTCGGTCACCTCATAAGTGCCGCCGGGGATGGGCTTCAACATACCGCCACGTCCTACGATCACATCCAGACTCTTCATGTCAAAATTTTTCTCTGCAAACAAATCCAAGATGATCTGCTTACGGAAATCCTTCTGGTCTACGATGCTTGCGTACTGCGCAATCACGTCTGCACTGTGACGCAGGGATTCTTCAAACAGTAAGGTTTCATCCTCAAATACACCGATTTTGGTGGAGGTGGAACCGGGGTTGATGATTAAACTCTTGATGGACATATAATTTTCCTCCGTTTTATTGATTACTTGCTACCACTGCTGCTAAAGCGATGGAATTTACTTTGGTCTCGAAACTGTCGGAACGGCTGGTCAAAATCACGGGCACCTTGGTACCGGTGAGGATACAACCATTCTTCATATCAGTCATGTGAACGATGGCCTTGTACACCAGATTTCCCGCATGAATGTCGGGGAACAGAAGCACATCTGCGTCGCCCTGAATCTTTCTGTCGGTAGCGCCTTTGTGAAGTGCCGCTTCGGGATCGATGGCCAAGTCCAAAGAAAGAGGTCCGTCAACGATACAGTCTGTGATCTGACCTTCTTCGTTCATTTTCATCAGTTCTGCTGCCTCTACCGTTGCGGGCATCTTAGGATTTACGACTTCCACTGCCGCCAGGGGCGCCACTTTGGGCATGTCCACGCCACAAGCTTTACATACGGGAACCGTGTTGTTGATGATGTTTACCTTGTCCTCCAAAGTGGGATAAGTCATAAATGCCACGTCTGTGAGGAACAACAAATGGTCGATGCTGGGGATGTCAAACACAGCCACATGGGAAAGAGGATTGCCGGTACGCAAACCAACCTCCTTGTCCAATACGCTCTTTAAAAAGTTCTTGGTGTCTACCAAACCCTTCATGTACATATCTACTTTGCCGTCGTGTGCCAGCTTCACTGCAGTCAATGCTGCCTGCGCCATGTCAGGCTCATGGATGATTTCATAATCGGTGAGGTCCATCTCCAGGGATGCTGCAATTTCGCGAATCTTGGGTTCGTCGCCTACCAGAATCGCATCTGCGATGCCTCTCTTCTTTGCTTCTCTCACCGCTTCCAACACAGCGGAGTCCTGCGCTGCGGCTACAGCTACGGTCTTCTTGCCGCACTCTTGTACTTTTGCAATAATATCATCAAATTTCATCTTGGTTCCTTTCCGCTCACAGATAGGATGCACTGTGGCGATTTGTCTTTATTCATTTTAAAACGGACCCGCAACGAAGTCCGCTTCAATTCTTTTTATATAGTAGCACTCTGGGTGGGAAAATGCAAGGTTGGGAGGAACTTTTTATTTATAAAAAAATATGGTTTAAGGGACTTATACAAAAGACAATACGCCTGCCAAGGAGGGCACGCACGCGTAGAGGCATTTGGACAGTTCCTCATCAGGCTCCGTCAAATCCGGCACCATCACCACCTTGCAGCCAGCCCTGTAGGCAGACAGCACCCCATTGGGGGCATCTTCTACGGCGATGCAGTTCTCAGGCTGCAAGCCTAATTGTTCACAGGCGTATAGATATACATCCGGTGCCGGTTTGCCCCGCTCTACCATGTGGGCGCTGACCAGCTTGTCCAAGTAGGGATAAATGCCTGCCTCCTTGAGCTCCGGCTCGGCAACTTCCAGTCTGGTGGCAGTGGCAACCGCTACGGTTAGACCGCGCCGTTTTAATTCTGCCAGGGTTTCTAATGCGCCGGGTTTTACAGGAATGCCGTGCTCCTGAAAATAGGGGGCCATCAAAGCATTGCGCCTTTCACGGATGGCGTTTACATCAGTATCTTCGCCAAACCACTCCTTAATCTGGGCCTCTCCAAAGGGCTTGCCCAAACTGCGCATGGTAAGCGCCTGCTCTTTTGTCATGGGAATGCCCAGCTCTTTGGTGGCCTGTAGCCAATATTTTTGATATACTCTCTCGGTATCTAAGAGGGTTCCGTCCATATCGAAGATGACGGCTTGGAGGTTAGGGATGGATGTCATATAAAGTTGCTCCTTTTCAGTCTCATTTCTCGTCATATCATATGATGTGGTTGTCCTTCAAAAATGCAAGAAATCCTTCACATCCTGCTTTCACATCTCGGAAAGTTGCATCAAAATCACCGGTGTACCAGGGGTCTGCCACATCTCTGTCAGAGCCGGCAAATGGCAAGAGCTTGTATATCTTTCCTTCCGGGTCACCTCCAGCAATCCGTTGCATATTGCGGATGTTGGCGGAGTCCATACCGATGAGGTAGTCGTAGGTATCGTAGTCTGCCGCCGTCATTTGGACTGCTCTATGAGGGACCACTTGGATGCCTTCCTGCCGAAGTTTGTTTGCCGTGCCATAATGGGGCGGATTGCCAATCTCCTCTCTGCTGGTTGCCGCCGAGGCAATGGTGAAGAGATGGGATATATGAAGTTGGTTGACCATGTGGGTCAGAATGGACTGAGCCATGGTGGAACGACAGATGTTGCCGTGGCAGATGAAGAGGACTTTTATCATAGTCATTGTTTGCTCCTTTTTGTCCGGAAATGCCGTATTTTGCGGGTGTTTTCGGGGTATTGTTATAATTCTCTTTTATATGTCGTATAGGCAAATTATAGCATAGTTTTCGCTCTATCGAAAGCGTGGTTTTCTCAAAAAACTGAATATCGTATTCCAGAATATTATACCATAAAAAATGGCGAAGTGCTTATCGTAACACTTCGCCGAAAGCCTAACCGGTTTGAGCCAAAAAGCTTGGTTAGGTCTGCGTTACTATTTTATGAAGTTCTGCTACATTTATGCGCTCAAATGCGCTTTCCAATCCACCGGAAGATTCATTGCTGTACTGTATATTAAATTCTCACAAATTATTTTTCATGATTTCTAAGTAATTCTCGGGAAAACCAATCAAACTCAAATCAATATCACTTCTGTACTCATCTATCGCTGTTTCCACTGCCTGCACCAAAGACTTCTTACTCTCTTCATCTGGAAGTCTCTTTAACAAGACTAGTGTATATGCGAACAGTGAATTATTCCTTATCTCCGGATGTTTCCTTAAAAAGGTTGTTGTAAACCTTGCCGGAGGATTAAAATCCGTATTATACATTCTTGCCGCATGTGCACATTTATTTCGTAATACTGATAGGCAGTGAAGATGATTCTCCAACGTTTCCTTACTCACTCCCACATTACCAGCTATGGTTTCCTTTTCCGAATAATACATAGAACTGTATAACTTAGACATATTAGAAAATGACATCAATTCAACGATAACCCACAAAGGCATTTTACTGGAATATTTTGTTTTGTGATGTTTTACAATCAAACTGTCTTTATAATAATTTTGTTCCCTGTCAAAAGTTTCCATTACTTCTCGATAACCTTTTTTATTATAAAAGTTGTTTTCATCGTAATGCTGATTGTAAGGGGCATCTTTACACTTCACATTTGAAAATCCATAAGCTATCTGCGTTCTATAATACACCTCTGCTTTTTCAATATACCGACGAAATGTATCACGTAATATTTCATCAACCCTATAAAGATGATACACAGTATCAAAAGTAGTTCCCTCTATGTAATCGCTACCAGAAGGATTTTCCCTAAACTGTAATGCATAACCTGTGAATCGATAATAATTGACCTTCTCAAGAATATCCTTGGCTGTTTCTCGATTAGAAATAACCATCCCATGTGCAATCAATTTATCCAACTGTTCCTCGAAAGTTAATGGCTTTTTCAAATCCATAAAATCACTCCTTAATGTAAAAAAGCTGAGCACGAGACTCAGCCTGGTCCCCAATGTCCAAATGACTTCGGGCAACTCTGTTACTTGTAGTATATTCAAAATCACGCGAAAAAGCAATACATTTTTGTGATTTTTTTCAATAAAATATCAAAAACAGCTATTCCTACTCATCCCGCTTCTTCTCACTCCACCAACTTATCTTTAATATCCTCAATGGTCAGATGATAACATTGCAACGCCCTCTCCAATGTTTCCAAGGGGATTGCTTTGTGGTTATAATTAGAAATCACGTATTCAAGATACTCGTGAGGAATCACCATTTCCTCCGTAGATTCGTTTAGTCGGCTATTGCCACCCACGCTCCGCAGCAGATTTCCTACACGCATCTGATTGCTCTCGTTGTCTAACCTTGCTCTTTCGTATAGGCTTATCTTCCCGAGGTTTTCCAGTCTGTTTAATACCATTTCAAAGCTTACGTTAAACTCTGACATTATCCTGGCTATGTCCATTGCGGTTAGTCCTTGGTTTGCAAAGTCCGCTATCTCCACATCCAGAAACCTGTTTACCTCGTCCTCCGGCATTAGCAGGCAGGAAGCAAAATAATTGGCCTCCTTCTCTTTTTCATCAGTGCTTCGTCCCACGATTGTAATGGAGTCATCAACAAACATTTCTGATGTTTCAATGTGCAATACTGCGTGGCCTATTTCATGCGCCAGTGTAAATATCTCTCTTGACAATCTACTGCTGGTGTTTGTGAAAATTATGATGTCCTTATCCTTCTTTATCGCAAAGCCCAAATCTGCATTTTCACCAAGAGGATATCTCAATAGTTTATAGTTCAACCACTCACACTCATGAAACAAATCAATGATTCCATAACGGCTGACCTTGCATTTGTCCCGGAGGGCATATGCTTGTCTTCTAATCTCGCGCTTTCTACTTTCCTGCATGATGGCCTCCTTACTCGCTCTTATCCCGATATAGTTTTTCGTTCAAATGTTTATTGGCATAGAAAAAATCAACCATCTCAAAAAGTCTCTTCGTAGATGCTTTTTCAGAATTTGCCCTATACTCTATCACCGGTGTTTGATCCAACACTTTTGTGATATCTCCCACCTGCATATCCAGCACTTTAGCTATTTTTGACAAATCTTCTAATGTGATATTATTTGTGCCAGCTTCGATACGAGCATACTTTTGCCTGCTAATGCCGATTTCTTCAGCAATTTGTTCCTGTGTGAAATTAGCAGCTATTCGCAAAGTTTTAATACGATTTCCCAATAAAATATTCATATCGGACTCCCTTGTTTTTGTATAAATTTATTCTATCATTGAGTATTTGGTGGGTCAATAAAATGTTGCAGTTTTGTTACATCACATTTTTCCGTGTTATATACTTATTGCTTGTGATCAACCGAATAACCCCACCTTATTGCCCTTTCTTGTTCTACTATGTCACATTAGCTATTTAAAAAGATTCAAAATCAGAGTATAATAATGTTGAGTTATGGTAAAGACGTTATAAATACGTATTGTTTAGCCCCTACCATACAGTGTAAATTCTATTGTAATATAGTAAGGAGAACGCTATGCGAAAACTAATGATAGTATGTATGTTGCTAATGTTATGCTTCTGCTTTGTGAGATGTGAATACAATAGCCAGGATGATGCTATAAATACAGATGATACCGCTGAAAGAACTCTTTTAGGTGTCACCTACGATGTTGCATACTATAACGAACGGAAAGATGGGTTAAGAAGCAGAGCCTACTACTCCTGCTTATTTAATGAAAGTGATAATCTATTCCTTATGCAAATTCATCTCACTGCCGGGAACGGTAAAACCACAAATTACTATGGAACTTGGGAAGGCTCCTTAGATACCGAAGTAGTTGTAAAGTATGAGCGCAAGAACGGAGAATTATCAGAAACTACATACACTTTTAAAGATAATTACATGTATGAAGATGAGCATGTGTTTGATAAAAAAGATGTTAAGACAGTGATTAATAAAATTAAATAAAAGACACCATGAAGAAAAGTCAGTAAAACCAAATCTTCTATGATAATAGAAGAACAGATAGTTTAGTAAAATCCCATAGATACTGCATTTCCGCACTCAACATCTTCTACTATCAGGGCAGATGAAGATGATGTTAATCATTTTATGCCCCCTTTACATATAGTGCATATAGACCTTACTACAATTGAAATAAGTTCGACTGAGTATATCCTCGATTATAAGAACACCTATTTTCTATTCCTTAAATTTGTGTTATTTATATCACACACACGGAGAAATTGCTATGTTAAACAACGACATCATCAAGAATATATTTCACTCAAAAATCAATGGAAGTTTCCTCATAAAAATAAAAAACCAGGTTATTAAAAAACTTGGCCCGGAATTGCTAAAAATATTTCCGTTTTCTCTTAATGAGTCCCAACTTGTCACCGGAGTAAATTGGACTCCCGAATACGATATCTGTCGAATGATCATTGGAGTTCATAGGCACCACTCCATTTTCCTTACCAAAGAAGAAATTCGCAATAATCAAAGAGATCCGGAATACCAAAACCAGGTTATCAATGAAGTGCTGGAAAAAGTTCGCTTACACCAACACGCCAATGCCTTTTTTCACAAAAGTCAAATCATTTGCGGCGATGAGTTTCTATATTTCCCTGTTCCATACGAGTTGTTTGCTTTATGCAATCGATTTTTTGGCGTATTTGCTCAATCCACCGTACATCCCTACTCATATTTTCCGGTTATTATGCGAAGTGCCATTTCAATACTACTCCTGTTGGAAAACAATCTGTTGAATGACGCTTATCCCTTGTGTCGTGGTATGATTGAACTATATATACGGTCACTTATTATGATAAAACACCCTAAAGCTTTAGAATCTTATGAGCAGTTTCGGCAATTTGAAATTGAGCAATCATGTTGTAGCCAAAAGTATCCGGACGCATTTCTTGAGTTATATGAACGCAGAAAATTACCCTCGGCTAAAAGCAAAGTAAATTATCTGCACTACGGGTGGCTCGACAATATAGACGCATACAACATTACCACCCAGGGAAGATATTCTCTGTACGGAATAATTGAACACTTACAATCACTTTCCGATAACGAAATGGTCGAGTCACTGGATACATTAGAATTTTTCTATAAGGAATGCCATGGATTCGTTCATGGTTCAGTGGTGTGCGCTACATACCCTTTGTTACCATATTTTGAAATTAATGAGATGCTATATCACGTTGTTCGAAACGTCTTTGTACAGTTTCATCGAGATATACAAAAAGAAATCTCGCCCGAGGACAAAGAATTGCTCCAATGTCTCGACCGAGATTTTGAAAAATTACATATGCAGTATGGGAAACGTACTACAGATAATTTTGAGTTGTATTATGAAGTTTGGAAATAAGCCTACTTCCCCACCAAATCATAACTCTCTGCAATCAGCCGCTTGATTGCAACGCATCCCATCTTTGTCTCGTAAGCAAATTAATATGCCCTATACTGCTATGTACCGGCCAACCTGCAGGATATCCCACATCAGGGTCGCTGGCGTATCTGTATAAATCTGCCGCATCCGCTTCGCACCAAGGGCGGAGGATGAGGCGTGGGAGGGTGAGGGGTTGCATCAGTTTCATAGATTGTATGGCTCCATTTCAAATTCGTTATACAATCATTGTTGTAAGTATACTACTTTCCGACACGAAACACCATAGTATGATGGAACGTTTTCAAAAATAGGGTGCTGCGATTCAAAAACGAGGCAATCTTGCGTTTCCACGTAGCTAACTGTTGCTCCTGTTCCTCTGCCAAACGATTTGGAAGATTAAGCTCCGTTTGTATTTGTAAAAACATTTGCAAAATCAATTCCTGATTCAGTTTCAGGCTTCCACATCTTTCCACCACCAGACATCCTGCCTCTGTCTCCAAATTCGCGATTTTTCTACGGGCAGAAGTTTCTGATACTCCCTCCGACATTAACAGATTTTCTAATCGCGACATCGAACTGGGATAACACTTACTAACAAATACTAGTGTTTCATAGTTGTCCGCTAACTTTTTCATTACTTCCTTTGACTGCATCCTATTACCTCCTCTCTGCTTCTTGTAAATCTCACATTTTTTCAAAACTTTTCTTTTCACTATATACATGGAGTCAAAAATTTCTGACGGCAAAAACTGAAGCAAATTTCTCTCATGAATTGATTGCAAAGACTGATAGCCGTACATGGAAGTCATAACAAAAGGCACCGACCTCCAGACTTATATCTGGAAATCAGTGCCTTCCGACGTCGAAATAGGCATCGCCACTATTTGGCGAAAGTAACAGGATACGCCTAACGTTGCACGAATCTTAGGCAACAACACCGCTGACCAGCCAGGCTGTTCACTTTAGGGTATCCCCTAAAACCCGATTCTTGGTCATTAGTCACTTTTGGTCATCGTGACCAGAAGTTAATTTATTATTGTTTTCTGCTATCGTTTCGGCTCCCAACCAGCCGGAACTGGTTTATAAATCCCTTCCGCTTTTATTCCTCTCTGCCGTGCCCTTAGTTCATCAATATCAACCTCTCCAACAATTATTAGTCCATTAATACCACCTTTTACCTTGGCAATATCCATAAAATCTTTTTTTGTAGGTTGAATTATTCTGCTATCTCCATAGACCGACATATTCGACTGAACGCAATAGCAATATATATCTCTACTAAGTGCCTCCATAATATTTCCAAAATAATGAGTATCACTATTCCATTCCACACCAAAAATTATATCTACATAACCTTGAAAAAGACTTCTCAAAGAAATAGATGTCAATTCATAACAACAATAAGTAACAAAATCTATATTTCTCCACTTAAATAATGTATGTCCTTTTCCTTCTACTGGTCTACACGAGTACTTATTAATAACCTCTTTCTCGTGTGGGGAAAAGAATACTTTAGAATGAAAAAAAGGTATTGCGTAAGACATAAACTTATTTACTATTGGTAAAATTGTCGTTGTAAGATTATAAACGAGATTCCCCGATTTTACATGCTCAACTCCACCAATAATAACCATATTGTGTTTTGCAACTTTGGTTTGTATCACTGGCAAATAACTTATTGGAATATACGCTTCTGGAAATATTAGTATATCTGTCCGAAACCTAACCGCCTCATTAATAATTCTGCTAATTTCATTACAACGTTCCGAAACAGAACGTTTCGTTCCCTTTAAAATATTTTCTATGTCTACCTCATTCATTTTAACATTGGCTACAGCAATTCGTAATTTTTTCTTCTCTTTAGACTGTATATTCACGCAAAATCTTTCGATCGAATCAAAATGATCTCCTTGTATATACTTTGCAAGATATCTACCTGAAGGATTGTTAAAATTTTTTGCATATTCTTGGCACACAAACTTTATGCATTCTTTGTCTGTATGTAAGTGCTCTTTTTGATCTCTTATTTGTTTTAACAATTCAGTATATAATATTTCAAAAGGTGAACGTATATATGGTGCAAATCTAATATTTTGCTTTCTATACCTTATTTTCTTTCCAAGAAGTTCTATATACTCATCTAAAGAAAACAATCTTTTTACAGGTGAATTATCTGATGGCGAGAATGCAGACATGCATTCCTCTATTGAAACTGGTAGCAAATTTTTATTTATCATCCTTGCTGCACAAAATTGTTTTCTTTTCTTCCTTATACTCTCACAATCAAATAATGCATTATATTTGGAATACCGATTAAATCCTACAAAAATATGTTCCACATCACTTAACATACTTCTTATTTCATCACCCCAAACAATCGCTGTTGCTCTTAAAAGGCAAGAATAATAAAAGAGAACTAATGAATCTCCTACTGTTATAATTCGTTGATCGCAAAGATACTCATATGGCTCACTCTTTTTACACTCATCTTCTTCCATATTATCCAGCGCAGAAACAATGAGTGCAGAAAATTTTACCACTTCATCCCAACGGCTGTTTAATATGTAATAGTTCAAAATGCTTTCCCATAAAGTATAGTTATTAATTATTTCCTTATGATTCAATAACTGTCCTACATTTTTAATAAAATTATCAATTGTTTTCTTTTCGGCGAATTTAGAAAGCAACAAATTTTTGCCCACAGTTTTTGATAACACATATTTATCAATGCTGGTATTATTTATTGCCCTCAGCTTATTTACCGTATCCTCCCTTTCAATTTTTAAAATATCTCCACTAAAACCGCCGTCAATGTCTTCCGGCAAATAATTAAATTCGCTTGTATTGTTTGAGATATCTTTTCGGATCTTTTCAATAATTGTATTGCATCCAGTCTGGTCAATATAGAAAAACCGAAATTTCTTTTTTTGAAACTTCATCTCAGAATATCCGCTCAAAAAATATTCATCATCCTCGAGTTCATCTATGATACCATTCTTTCTCAAAATACTGAGCATATATTCACTCACAATTCCATTTCCTTTTTGGTAAATTTCATTGCGAAGAAAGTCTGAATCTTCTACTTCTGTCACTAAAATAATATCATCAACATATCTTCCATAATAAACTGTCTGACCACACTTCTGCATTTTACTATCAAGATTCATTAGATAATAATTAGCAAGTATATTCGCTGGTAAAAAACCAATCGGCAACAAGCATCCTTCATTTTTTCCCAAGCGAATCGAATATTCTCTTAAAATTTTATACATTAATAAATTAATCTTTTTTGCACATCTATTATCAGTGCTGATATATTGTGCAGTCATGCTTTCAAAATCACATTCCGTCAGATGAACATTGTAATAATATCTTGTCAAATCAAGCATAGTGATAATAACACTTTTGTTCCTGCTATTGACACATTCCTCCGCTTTCTTTAATCCCAAATTTCTCCAGCTTTCATACTGCTGAAAATATGGTTTAAACAGATTCGGAGAGGCTGTGGTTTTCTCATTTTCAAATACTAAATTATCACTTAGTCGATTGCCATAGCAACTTCTCATCAAAGCATCATCTAATCTGTACCCTACTAAAAGAATCCATAAAACACCTAAAATATGCCCTTCTACACACATGTCTAAGAAGTTATTATATTTTGTTACATGCACCTTATCTGCGCTTACATTTGAGATTACAATTGCTTCTTCGTTTTCACTAATTGTCTTTACTTCCTTTGGAAAAGTTAACACTTGAATTGACTCAATTATCTTTTTCTCAATCAACTCCCAATTTACATCACTATTAATAGCTTGATATAACTCCTCCATATTAGATTCAAAATTTTCATTCTCAAATTCAACAATACGTGTTCGTAAAAAGGGAACGGTTTTATCTAAATAAACACTTCCTTTCAATTTTCTATACGCTTCCTCAAAAAATAATTTATCCATTGTATTTTCCTTCACCTGTTTTCTTTTCTACGTTCCAATTATCCTAGAATTATGAATTATTGATTATTCATATCTTGCTTCTTATTATTTCAATTAGAGCCATGTCCGCTGGCAACCACTCCACCGAATCCAACTCATCTTTCTTCAACCACTTAGCCGCAACATGTTCCATAAGTATCAAATCACCTGAAACAATTTCTGCCCAGAAACAATCCATTGAAAGATGGAATGTCTGATAATCATATTCTATCGTATCAATCAATTCTCCTACAATAATTTCCGTTTCAAGCTCTTCCTTTATCTCTCGTGCAAGAGCCTCTTGTGGCGTTTCACCTTCTTCAATCTTTCCACCCGGAAATTCCCATCCGCCTCCAAAATCGCCAGAACCTCTTTGGGTTGCAAAAATAAACATTTCACCTTTTTCATTTATCTTCTTTATAATAGCAGCTACTACCTTAAGCGTTTTCATACTGCTTTATCTCTCCTCCACCATTCACTACTAATTAGAATAATACGTTTGGATTAGTTCATTCGCCTTTTCTTCTGCATCAGAATGCGCTTTATTAATCATCTTAGAATCTCTTATCTTGATAAGGGCTTCTTTACCGCGATTGCTATCAATAATTCTAATAACACTTGATACTCTTGTATTCGTCCCAGTTCTTTTTGCATCAAATCCCTCTTTGAACAATTCATCAACTAAATCAGACTTATTTCCAGTCCAGTTATGTATTTTCTCAAACTGTGTTAAAATAAACCATCCACCGGCCGCCGTAAAAGCATCTTCAAACTGTTTATCTGTAATTGTCAACATTGCCACCTCCTGTTTTCCGATATCATAACATAAATAAATGCAGCCAACCTATGATTTTGATAGTTCATATATCAGCTGCATCTCTCAATACTCATTCGAGGTCCTTTATTCCGCATAACGCCAGATAATCATATATCTCATCATAGAATTGATGATTCCTGGTTACATCTTCCTCTTCATCTACTCCGTGCGGTACAAAAATAACCATTCCTTGACGTGCTCTAGTTAATAGAACCCTGTACGAATTAACCAAATATCTTTTTTGTTCTAACTTATTACGCTTATTCCACCTCGTTCCTCTAAAACTATAGTGGTCCCATTCACGCTGATTTTTTCTTCTCAAATCAGCATCCCAGCAAACAACAGCCCAGTCAATTTCCAGACCTTGCACCTTAAATTCACTAGCAACCACTTCCATCATGTTAGACGAACGCAAATCATCACTCGGCGCCAAGAACCAGTTCTTTACATCAATATCCGTTGGCACATAAACGCCTTCTGGTTTAAGCCTTTGCGCACTACTACACGCCAATACACCGCATCGTTGTGATCCTCTCACTTGACTTCTTGCCCATTTTTTCGCTTTATTTATATCTCTTGTTATATATACTGGATACTTCTCTGAAATTAATGAATATACTTCTTTCGCTTTTTGGGGATCATTATCTAACAAACTATCAACGAACTGGCACTGCTTGTCTGCTCTAAATGAACGTACAGATGTTTTCAAATGTAACTCCATCACCTCATGACATCTTTCACAAGATTTAATCATATCTACATCGATGTCTTTATCTTCAACCTGTGTGAAAATTGCGGGAGAAAAATACATCTCCCATTGCCTAAAATCTTCTATTCCTGTTCTAAACCATTCATTTATTCCGACTTCTCCATCATATATATCTTGCCCCAGGCCTACTAGACAAATTATAACTGCCCAGTCCTCGTGGCGATCCATAATTCTAAACAAGAGGTGTGGTTCACTTACCGACATATCAGGATCTTTCTCATGTTTGCTCGTCATCTTCTGCACATCCCACACTCTCTGAGCCTCATCAAAAATCATAATATGTTCCGGTGTTGGTGTATTAAGTTGCGCATTATCACGTTTGAAAGCAAAACTACTTTGTATCAAAGCATTAATAGCCGCCTCTGTTTCTTTCTTGTTTTGATTTTTATCTTTAACACTCTTTTTCAGTGCTTCACGCAAAACTTCCACTAAGGGACCATTTCCAGATAGATAAACGCTAAGATTATCTATTTCTTTCTTAAGATTCTTAGCTACAACATCAAGTCCCACAAGCGTCTTCCCAGCTCCTGGAACACCCGTCACAAAACATACACATTTTCTCCGATTTTTGCGTGCATATTCTACTATTTCTTCTATCTTTTGCTCACACTTATCAATATCATCCTGTCCTGCTTCGGAGTTTGCAATTTCACTGATGTCATGTGATGTATACGCTTCAACTGCCGCCGCAATAATTGTTGGCGTTGGATGATACGGAGAATTAAACCATTTATTAAAATCAATCTCTTCATCTTCGCCATATTTATCAATTATTTGACGCAACTTATCCGCAAGTGTATCCATATTTTCACGTTGCAGAAATATCTGCTTATCAGGATAACTGTCGATAGATTGTTCTTTTTTATATTTTGGTGCATCTGTTGCTATCAAAATAGGACATACATATAAATCCTCAGATTCCTTATGAAAATTTTTGATGTCAATTGCATAATCTTCAGCCTGTTGTGCATCCTGCGCGGTATAAACATTTTTCCCATTTTTAAATTCAAGTGAAAACACCATATGCTTAATTAGCAAGATAACATCAATTCTTTTTCCCAGACGAACAATATCATATTCAAAAATAATATCGCCCTCCATGGCGCATTCTTCCAACTTTTTCTGCAATTCGCAAATCTGATTATTCCAAGCATCTATTTGCTTGTCATTATTATCAAATGCCCTCTTCACAAGATGTCCAATTATTGAATCAGATGTGTCTTGTATAAAACCCGGAATCGAATTACAATAATATGCTTTTCCAGTTTGAGTCGAAAATGAATATTTGTTCATAATATCATCCTTAATCTTCCTAAATTCTACCATAAAATATCAGATAAAACTATTTGTCTGTCCACAGAAAAAATCTCTCTGATGGATTGGTGTGAGAGTGGCTGTGTATTTTGTCTCTCTACCAACTTAATCATGTTCGATACCGTCATAGCAGAACCGTGAACACCTGTCTCACTCACAATACCTTGAATCTGTTTGTCTATTTGATTTGCAAACCCACCTGCAATGTATGAAAAGAATCCTATAGGCTGTGTGAACTTACTAAAGTTTGACACATTCCCTATATAATTATGAATCATCCTATTTCTGTGATCTCCGGTTATCGAATATCTACTATAAGCCTTGTTATCTATAATTGCCTGATATCCTTTTGAATCAGATAACAGCAAAACATCCGGTGCAGATTTACTCCCTGTCTGTCCTAAATGAATTGCAGTGAATCCAAATACATCCTTGAACAGTTCTGTCGTTGCAACCTCAAATGCAACTGCTTCTTCCGTTCCTTTAAATGCCATTTCAAAATACTCTGTCATAAACCCACTAATCGCACCATTTGGATAACATTCTATTAATGTGTTTTCTACCAGTTTCCCATCAACACCTGTTACATCAACAATATAATCCACCACTTGCGTAGAAATAGAGCGAACCGGTTTCCTTAAAGATAATGCAATAAATGCTTGTCTGATTTTTTGTGTGTCTATCATCCGAGCAGTAATAGTCCTTGTATTAGCCAAATTTCTCGTATCTTTCTGATGCCATGGGTCTAAACCATATTTTCGTTGAAAATACTCTTGTTCTTCCGGTCTATCAATAAACGGTAGTTTTGTATTGATAATAAACCCGACTTCATCACGCTTATCATCAAGCAAACGAATAATACCGCCCTCTTCTCTATAAACCAGCTGCGTATAGTCAAGCCAATTCGCCATAGTATTCGCAGTATCTAATAAGTGACTATATGGATGCTCTGGATTTACTTTTCCAGAGCTTGGAGCATATTTTTCAAAGAAATCGGCTTCTAACATTGCATCTCCCTTGTCTCTATACTCCAAAATTCTATTTAGTATGTAGTCAAAGCATTTATCACTCTCGTTCTCTGCTTCTACCATGACAATTTTTGCGATTTCTTCGCAGGTCAAATAGCCTAACCTTGTATCGTTTAATAATCTCAGCAAGAAACGAAAAGGTCTTATTTTAAATCTGGAATTCACTCTAACTTTAGAGCTTGCTGGTGATAAAGAAAACGGTGATGGAAATTGATATTTCAGCACCTGATTCTTTAATACTTCCACTGGGGATTTCCCTTGCATAATAGCTTCGCCAGCTAAAGTCAAGTAGCATTTACTTGTACTCTCCTGAGTAAAAACAAGACCTAGGGAAGCCAACCACGCATAATATGTACGACCTCCACTTCCTCTCGCATCTCTTCTTTCACCGATTCGTTTCAAACCCGACTCTTCTAGCCCATCTTCAAACATTCGATGCAAATTCATACTGCCTTGCCATTGTGCATCTAATGTAACTGTAGATAAAACTGCTAATATTTCTGGAATCGAATTTAATTTTCTCTTCGGGCGTGTAACCCACCAATAATTTATCATATGTACACCTACTCTTCACTCTTCGCTTCAATATATTCGTATTCCTCGCCTGCGAATGTTTTTAAAATCGCTTCAAAAATAATTCTTGCTCCCTTAGATGGTACTGCCATACCAATTTGTTTTCTTACCGATTCTTTCGAACCTTCAAAAACATAATCATCTGGAAATGTTTGCAATCTTGCTCTTTCTCTATTAGTTAATGCTCTTGGTTCTTCATAGTGATAAATATGTGTTCCCCCACCACCAGAGCCTGTAACTGTATATGCCGGTTTTGTTGGATCAAGCCTCTTGTATATCTGGCTGATTTTTGCCCCTTTTACATTGAGTTGCAATTCCTTTGGAAGATTTGCCGTAAAGGCATTCTGCCCCGGTTTAATATGCCTTAATCTTTCTACAACAACCGCCGATTGCTTTGTTTCTTCATTGTTTGCTGCATATGAAGGAATTGGCGGGACTTCAATCGCCGTTTTGCAAGTAACATCACAATCCTTATATGGTTTTGTACTAGGTATCTTGAATTCGTATGGTAAATCATTTCTGATTCCTACTATAATCATTCTGTGTCTCGCTTGTGGCACACCATATTCTTCAAATTTGTACAGGTTTGGATAAATTCTGTACCCAGCCTCAATTAAATCGCCTTTAATTTTTTCGAAAGCTTTGCCATCATTTGCGCTTTTAAGTCCACCAACATTTTCAGCCAAAAACCATAGAGGCCGGTACTTCCTTAAAACTTTTACTCCATATGAATATAATGGTCCAAAAATTCCATCGAACCCTTTTTGCTCTCCAACCACAGAAAAATCATTGCAAGGAAATCCAAACGCAAATGCGTCTATTTCACCCAATGAATCAATATCTAACTGTCTTACATCACCGCAAATTACGCTTTGTTCATCTTCCGGACAAATGTTTCTCCGATATGTCTCACAAGTGCTATCATCATAATCATTTGCCCATTTATGTACGATTTTATATTCAGGATTATTTATTCTCGCAGTAATTGCTCCTAATGCCAAACCTCCTGGTCCACAAAATAATTCTCCTAATCTAAATTCTTTAACGTCACTCATTAAATTTTCTCTCCATTCGGCAAAACATAATTTCTTTTAAATTCTGTTCCAGTTGCTATGGCAATCTCCTCCAAGTCCTTCATCGTAAAGCTTTCTCTCTTTAATTTTGAGTTGAAACTCTGTGGTGATTTCCCTAGTCTTCTTGCCAACTCAGCAACACTAATATTGCTTCTAATACATAACACTTTGATTTGCTCTGAAATTGTCACCATCATCATATCCTCCTTCGCATAGTATAAACGTATTTTTTTATAAAGTCAAAATATTTTTTTAGCTTATGCCTCGCCATTTCTACATTCCGTGTGTTCAAAAAAGAATATGATAGAAAGGACGCCAATCACTAAATTGAGTCCAGTAATTAACGTCCGATGGTCACGACAAGCCAGCAAAGTTGTCTCTATCAATAATTAGTTTCTACTCTGTCTACTTTAGCCTTTATATAGATTCTCGATTAAAAATCACAAATACTTCTTAAATGTTTTTTTCATTTTTAAAGCCATCAACATCATCCATTCAAACTGCTCTTCCCAACTATCCTTGTTATCAAAATCGACATCTTTGTATACTAGAATGCGGCTTGCCTTTTTCTCCGGCAACTCGTTCCATTCAAGTTGTACACCCATTTCACTTTCAATTGCATCCTTGTTCGAATAGAACTTATGGTACAACTCTTTATCATCAGAAATATACCACTCTACAATAACATGGCTATACTTTCTTATCTGCGATATACTAATGCAACAAGCCGAAGAGCCTACACCAAATGTCATCCAGTGATCTGTGCTTGCTTTTCGCTTATTAAATGCCTTTGAAAATGTTGAATTATTGAACGCATAATCATTAAATGCTAACCAATAGTCATATCTTGCTTGTAATATTGGAGAATTGCTTGTGTTTTTCTTAATCTCTTTTGTCCAGTCATTTGGTTTTTCTACCACCTCAAATTTTACTGCCATTTCCGAATTACCTATCTGATATAGTTTAATCTCCACCAGGAAAAAAGCCACATTTTCATCAGTATGGTTATTAAGCCACTCAACAGCTGCACGGTGTTCTTCACGTGCCCTTTTTACTACCCAAATGACAATTTCAGCTGATTTTCCAGAAGCATATGTAATCAACTTACCCAAGTGATCATGATTCGTGTCTTCCAACTGATTTTCGATGATAATTTTTCTGTCCGTTCCGGTTTCTGTAGCAAAGATATCTACATTGAAATCACCAACCGATGACTCAGTTTCGTCGAGGGTAATTTCAAGCCCTACCGCATCTGCAAGCAAAGCAAGATTATCCTCTTCTGCAAGCCAAGGTGTAAAATCTAATGCTTCATGTGGCCATACCTTTCGTAAGTCTTTTATCTCTTTTAGTTTTCCGAGATTGATCATTGCACATTCCTCCTCATTACTGTAAGCAAACTACATTACAAGAATTATTCCTGACCTATATACAAATTCTCTTTATCAAATGCAATTGCCAAATCAGAATTATAAACTACGCGGAGCATATTTATATTATCAATAAACGGACGTACATAACTATACTGTCTATCAACAAATTCTTCCATGGTTTTTTCTGTTCGTCTTGATTTGATATCTTCTAATCTTCCACTTGCCTCAATCAAGGTTTCATCTAGTTGTCCCTTACTAATTACTGGAACTTTCTCTATCATTTCTCCGGCAACTTTACTAACTTTAGATACGCCCTTTAACAAGTGTGTTTGAATTGATGATCGCGAATACCCCTCAATCAATTCATAAACTTCCGTATACAGTTCACGATATTTCAAAGAATACTCTTCAATTCTTTTACTGATTCCCTCTAAGTACGCAGCCTCATAGTTCTCCAACAACATCACTTCCAAAAATGCAGCATATGAATACAAGTAAAGCGAAAGTTGATATTCCTTAAAATCATCTGTAATTGCTGATAGCTGCTTTTTCACATCCTGATCACTATGTAATAGATTTCGTTTCGCTGCCTTATCTCGGATGAGTATTCTATAAAGGTTTATCTTATGTTCAGCAGCCTGCTTTATATCTAATACTTTTATGTGATTGCTCGCTTTATACTTATCATTATTCCAATTGTACTTGTAATTCTCAAGGATATCCGACAGGAAAGTAAGATCACCTCTAATCTCTGCTTTGTCTTTCTGTTTGATATAATCAAACATCTCCTGTTGTACTTCCAAAATACTATCAAGTTTCTTATCTATATTAGCAAGTGTAGCCGCCATAAACATCATCGTTGGGTCACACATCAACGGATTCAACATTGCTTGTCCTGCAATTTGATTACTGCTATTACTAAGCACTGTACCAATATTTCCTGTTCCATTTTTCAGCTGTGCCAAGTGTGTTCCACTTGGAATAGTAACTTTGTAAATTCCTGTTGCTCCATTCCCCATAGCATTCTGCACTGCCGATACAATTGGTTCAAATGCTGTTCCCATTGCTGTTACTCTAGATAATGGCAACTTGGTATATTCTACAAGTTTTTTCTCTTCTTCCGTTAATGGTGCCGGATATAGTTTTAATTGCGAAAGATTTACTGCCATGCTTTCTTTTAATGCAAGTTGATCATTATCCATTATTTCGCTCCTTTTCATAAGTTTTTGGTTTCAAATCCACATTCGTTGCAATGTAACAGATATGCCATCTGATTATAATGATTGCCGGGCTTATTCAAACATCCTTTGTTTGTCTGGTTGTTTCTATTTGTATAGCCCTCTATCAAAGTTTTACCCGTCTTCTTTTTTGTACTGTTATATGCGGTTGGCACCTCGAGTTTTAGATAAGATAATTTTATTCTATTTGTCGAATAATAGCAATTATATTTATTATTCAAAATCAACTTCATCTATACTTCTAATAATATACTCACAGTTTTCAATCCCAACTATTTTCTGCTCGTTTTTGTATATAACAACTCTGTTTTCCTCATATTTCACCTTATGTAAGACAAAATAATCTCCACTGCAATACGAAATCATATATTGTTCTTTTTCTACCAACTGAACGCTTTTCTTCTGCTCTATTGCCTGTCCTCCTGCGTAATATATAGTTGCTAACACTATCAATATATACACCAACGTCTTTATTACGAACATAGCAATTTTTCGTTCTGTAACATTCTCACTCTCTTCAGACTGTCCCACTTCTACCATTTGAAATAACACGAATAACATTTCCAAAGCATAGAGTACCGCAATTAATAACAAAGTATTATTTATTTCACCATACACTCCATTCCCTGTTTTACATAAAAGTATTAACGGAATGTTTATAAGGGACAGAATCCCCAGACTCATAAATAGGCCCAATCCAAACATCTTAATTATGTAAAACCAGTTTCCAATCCCCTTAACGCCCCGATTTCTGACTTTGTTCTTAATATCAGTTAAGATGGCTTTGACCCATGACAAGAAGAAAAAAACCACGAATAGCACGATTGCAACAAACACAACTGCAAATATTGTTTTGTCAAAATCCATATTCATTACGCCAACATCAATGCTTAATCGCGTAAAATACCCCTTCCAATATACATATACGCATAGTTTTAATAAGGCATAGACAACTGTCAATATTGCCGTAATAACTGTAATATATGCAGCAACATTATCCTTAATTGAATTCCAAACTCTCCGTAACATAACATCCTCCTTAATTGTGTTGTAGATTAGTACCCTTATTATTTGGTTACGTTATCCGCCAATTCGATGTTTTATTTTCGACATCCACTGACAAGATTAATAGTTACATTTATATATTACTGTTTTATTTCATAAAAACCCATACTTATTAATATTTTTACATTCTTTTTCGTGTTAGTGCTACTTTATAGTAAATTTTACAACCATTTACATCATATAAGCATGAACATTTCTCTATAAAACGCATCACACAGAAATTCAGAATATCGATCTGCATATACAAGCAAAGCCGCAGCTTGCGCCACAGCTTTACATGTATCAACTCAAAATGAGCACCCCGTTTTCCTACTTATATTTCTTTACGATCAAATGACATATTTTCCTCAAGCACGATTCATTTTCATTTATCCCAATCGCAAAGTCTGTAGATTTCATCAATACTGAGATTATACTTTTTCACAATGGAATCATACCTCTGAATCCTTTGGGGCGTGATTGCTCTTGAACACAATCCCAAACCGGCCACAAAAATTTTCTCCATTGACCATTCGCTTACATCTGCCTCTTCGAAATACTCGCTTGCAGGCCGATATTTTTTCCCGTTTACATTGGTCTGAACTACATGCAAGTATAAATATACAATATAATATCTAAAGTAATCCAAATTAGTAATTTGGTTAATTCCCAAATAGTGCTTAAGGCTTTTAAATACCATCCCCGAATAAATTACTTCAAAAATTTTTCGTTCAATCATACACCGAATCTTGTATACACTCTTACATATCCGAATTCTCTTTTTCTCGTTTCTTACAATAGGATTTCCAAGCAAAAGTCCTCTTTTATAAAAAAGAATACGAATCGTTTGCATTTCTATCGTAGAGTGTCCTCGAGATAGATACCTAAACACCTTTTTCCCTATTATCTTGCATCTAGAATATAAATAAACCCATACATAAATGACATTATTCACTATTAATTTGAAAGTGCAAATTAGTCTTTTTACGATATTTTTCGTGCTCCTGAAAAACCACTCCATAAAGTTTAGAACACGACACGCGCCCTTACATCTCTGGTTCAAACCATTCGGTAAGGCGTGCCAAATCCGCTGTACACTTCGTTTGAAGGTGGCAAATAAGCATTTAAGTCTATTACTATTGTCAGGCTGTCGACTCACTACTATATTCTTTTTCTTTGTTTTCCAAAGTGCTTTGGCATTTTCGTATGACCAAAAATGATAGCTTTTTGTTCTCATAAAAAATGTTCGGTCCTCAATATCCGCGATTAACTCCATCCTCCGACAAAATTGCTCTTTCTTTTCCGGATCCGAAAACGGGCACTTATAATACGGATATTTTTTAATTTTGCTAAACACCCATTTAAAGGTATTCATCTGGACATAATCAGTAAGCATCCAATGAACTGCCAAACATAACATAACTGCAGATGGGACTGTCATAACAAGAGTCTCATGTTCTGCTACAAATAAATGTACACTTTCAGGAAAAACTCGTTGCACAAATCGATTAAATGTATAACTTCGGAGCCCTATCGCCACACATACAATCAATATTTTGTACCGACACACATAAAGGTATAAGAAATCTATCACTTTATATATGATTCGATAAAAGAAGTCCTTTTTTTCAGTTTCCGAAGTGGTAAGGTATTCTTCATAAATAAATAATGTGAAAATCATACATACCAACAGTATCTTTTTGTCCAACTGACTGTTAAACGAAATCCCATATGTAAAAATATATATAATTGAAATTATTTCTTTAGTGCTAAATCTTTCAAAAGAAATGACTGAAATTGCAGTAAATAGGTATATAAAAAAGATACTATCACCTATCAAGGTTTCAAAATTCATGGTTTCTTTCTCCTCGGCTTTTGTATTGATATAACGCAGTTTTTCTATGAATAGACTACCATAAAGGATTGCTTATTACAACATTCCGCTATACCATCGGAACAAACCTACATATATTTTTTCGTCAACGTAGCAATAGCCCTAAAAAACACATACACTATCGACAACAATACAATTATTACCTTCTTCATATCCTTTCCCTTTCTTTTTCCAAACAGTTATTTACAAATGCACTGATACATCTAACGGGATTCCTTTCTCCCCCTACGCTAGCTGCGCCATTAGCGCACCAAAGTCGAACATATCGCCAAGCGTTCCACTCACACGCTTCGGCTTCAACACGTCCATCACCGCCTTCAACACCACATTGCATCTTTCTTCGTTACGAACGATTGCAAACAATTCTGCAGTATTCTTGGCATCACATAAAGCATCGTGCATATGTCCTTCAAATTCAATTCCGGCATAATGCAAAGCTTTTTCCAAAGACATAATTCTCTCCAGCCCTAATTTGTCTGTGTACTCCTTCTGGAAGTCATACCACTTTTCAAGGGGCCGCATCATATCAGTTTTCGCATACTGCTTAAGCTCCATCTCCGCTGTCAGCTGATGATAATCGTTCTCACTCCAGGCATAAACTTCATATTCACTTCCATAGGATTCACACCAGTTTACAAACATCTCATATGCTGTAGTAAAAGTTGGCGCGCCACAGACCATCTGTGTGCTGATTCCGGTCAGCGTTTCATACTTCTTATAAATACACTCATTGTACTGTGGCTTTACTAATGTCTTGAATTCTCCCAGAACCATAAAGCTTTCATCCATAATAACTGCTCCGATTTCAATAATCTCGAGGCGGCAAATCTGTTTTTCTTCTTTGTACTCACTTGCAATGGGATTCATTTCAAAGTCAACGATTATGTAATTCATGTTGTTATCCTCCAAATCTTCTACCACTCATCGTGGTCAAAGTCATCCTCAGCATACTCGTCTATGCTATCGTAATACTCGTATTCATTGCCAATGTACTCGTCAATGCTTTCGTCATCTTCTTCACATTCCTCGGCAACGCGTTTTCTTCGCTCTTCCTCTTTTAATATCTCATTCAGAAAACCCAACTCCAACATGCTCTCGGCGAAGTCCACCTTGCCATCGCGATTCATATCGAACATTTTTCCAAACAAAGCCATATTTTTCATCTCCTATTCTATCCCCTGTGAATCAGTGGATATATTCATTCGTCAAAGTACCATCCTGTAACTTGTCCCAAACATTTTTCCAAGTCACCCATTACCAGTCCAACTCATCCATTGCATCATCCACACCAGCCGCATAATCATCATCACTGTAATAACGATCCCAATCATAATCGTCATCATCATAAACTGCATCATATCCTTCATCATAAGAACTGTAGGAACTTGAAGAAAATTTCTTTTTGCTTGAGCTACTTGTTCCGTATGCCTTTGTGCCAGAGGATGAGCTACTCTTAGAACTCGATGAATTGCTGTTTGAAGAACCACTGCTGTAACCGGAAGACTTTGACTTATACGAACTGCTACCGGAATAAAGCTTATGCAAATAGCAATAACTACTTCCACTTGCCTGGTCATTATCGCATCCTGCCTTAATACATTTCGGTGTACTTGCATTCATAATTAGAGCTACAATCACAAAGAATCCAACTACAATAATCGCCACAATAAATCCTAAACCTTCATTCTTTTTACTCATATCGCTACCTCCTGCATTCTTAAATCTTACTTCCCCAACTTACTATGTAAATACGTTCTTTTAACACTTTCATCCCGCAGCGCCTGCTGCAACCCAAATAATGATACCTACAATTAGAAGGATCAGGCCTAAGACCTTTGAGTCCTCTTCGCCCAAAATCAAAAAGTACAGTCCTACCAATGGCATTGCAAAAATTGCCAATAGTACAAGCACTAGGCATCCTCCACCTGAATCATCACATCCTCTGCATCCTCTACCACTCATCGCATTCTTCCTCCTCGTAATCTTCAATATTTCCAAACAAAGCCATAATTTTCATCTTCTATTCTCGCCCCTGTCAACTAGGGAATATGTTAATCATATATTGTTTTATGTCCAATAAAACTCCCTCGAATCAGCATTTTGCAAAATAAGTAAAGGCCGCAGCTTTCGCTGCAGCCTTAGTATCATCTCTTATGTTTAATTTCTTATTGATTATATTTTTTCTCGCAGAGCTTCAACCAACTATTTTCAGTAATAATCAGTCCACATTCTAATTCATATTGCGCTCTGGTTACACCATTGGTTCCGTATTCGTATTCAGGAAACAACTCTTCAAATTCAGGCAATAGAGCAGAACCATTGAGTGCAGAAAACTCATCCTCTATATCCATCATATCCAGATTATCCACCATCCTGCGATTCGCTCGAGCAATCTCTCCTTTATGAAATGTAAACATCCGCTCCCCTTTAATCAACGGCTCGATCTCTATGGAATCCGCATTCACATAAGCTCGCGCAGGGAATCCTTTGTGTTCTCCATAAGAAAATACCAACAAATTCACAGAATTTGTTTCCCTGGAAGATTCCTTAAGCTCGTATTTTCCTGCGCCGGTGTTGTCTATTTCCCGAAGCAGGTCATTGTAGTCCTCACTACTCTCATGCAAATGAGTTTCTTCAAATTTTTCTATGCATATCGCTGGCTCCTGCGGTATCAATTCTCTATCACTTGTCTGTGGTATCGCATCTCGTGTTGCACTAGGTAGTGGCGTTACTTGTGAACTCTGCGTCGCATGTACTTGCGTGGTATGTTGCGCCACTTCTTTTTGTGTTCGCACAGTAGCCGTCGACGTTTCGTCAGCTACTCCTGTATTTTGCGCGGGCTGGTCTACCTCATAATGGTCCACGCCTCCCCAAAAGGAACGGTAGGACTCTATCACCTTTTCCCCATTGGGAGTATATGTATGAAATCCGCCCCAAAAATTTCTGCGAGATTTTCGTTTCAGATTTCCATCCGCATCATAGGTGTCGTATCCACCCCAAAAATTACGGAGTGTATAACTAATCAGATTGCCATCCATGTCATAGCGCTTCCATCCGCCCCAGAATCCCTTGACCGAGTAGCCGGTCTGAATACCGTCTTTATTATAATGTTTTTTCTCACCCCAAAAGCCACGCAAGGTATATCCATGTCTTCTGGTTTTGAAAAACCCATTCCAAAAGATTCTTAAAAATCCAAACATTGAGCCTACCTCCTTTTAATCAAACCAATCCCACACGTCCTTGCCTAGTGACACCAATCCGATCAATTCCAAGATCTTAAATAAGATCGCAAAAGGTAAGTAAATGGGGAAGAATAAAATTTTTAATAGAAGCATCTCTTTTCTCCTTTCGAATTATCCCAAGACAAGTGTTATATGTATTATATCATATTTTCTGTCCAATAAAATTCCCTTATAATATGCGTTTCAAAATATTATTTATATTTGCCCTGTCCTCTATCTTGTTAATTGCAAAACACTTTTTCCCGGCATCCTTAAGAGATGCACCAACATGATATGCCAAGGTTCCATCTATAATTAAGAATCTATCATGAAATTCCTCCGTATAATCTACATCCAAAGCCGGATACTGCTGATTGAAGTTGTTAATATCCGTCGGCGATAACTTTGTCCTTTTCACTGTATATATCTGCACTTTCACATTTTCTTGTTTCTTTGCTAAGATATTAAGCGTTTCGACATCTACGTAATTATCGATTAGTGTAATTTCTTTTTCCGCTTTTGATACCAATTCTGTCAGCAGGCTGAAAGCGTCATAAATCTGTCCTTCAAAAAATATCTTCTGACTTACTTCTTCATGTTCTGATATGTAATGAAAGACCTGTTCAAATTTGTCATCCGTTTCTTTTTGATAGGAAAGCTGCTTGACTTCAAGTTCATTTATTCTGCTTAACACAAGCGAATTGTTGGCCATAAAACGTCGCATTTCAACAAAAGTACGCATAATCCTTACGCTAACTTTTACAGCTACTTCACTTCGTAGAACTGCTGATAACATCGATATTCCTTGTTCTGTAAACACATATGGTAGTTTTCTTCTACCTCCATGTGTATTTTCACTTTCTTGTAAACTTGATGTTCCAAATTGGAACATCAAGTTTGTATATTCTTCCCTTGTTAATTGAAAACAAAAATCTTCAGGAAATCTATCTACATTACGTTTCATAGCCTTGTTCAAATTTCTAGTTTCCACCTGATACAGCATTGCCAAATCACTGTCTAACATTACCTGCTGTCCACGAATTACATATATTAAGTTTTTAATTGGAGTTTCATTGATAAGAACTTCGTCTGGTTCCTTTACCGATATTTCATTTATTTTTTTATCCATATGACTTTTTCTCCTTGAGTTGTTTTTCTCAACTCCTAATATAAACGGTGTTATCTGCTTTCCTTCTTGACTATTTATGCTAAATCTCATATTATAAACTCAAGAAATGGGTTTTTTGTCGTGTACAGCCTTATGGCTCAAGCGGGTAGCTCGTTTCTTTTTTTATGTCTATTATGTCATACAAGTATTTCGTTCCATAAAAATATCCTCCTACAAAATGTTATACTTTCATTTTGTAAGAGGATTCTGCATTTGTCATTCCAGCTGTGCTTTAATTCTTGACAAACGAAAAGCTGCGGCACGCATTTTCGTTTGTATTCACGCTGCCATCATTCTATTTAGTTGTTTATAGTAAGCATACAATCTTCTGGTTCTTGAATTTGCCATGATAACAATCGGCTCTGGTATAATTGCTTCTCTATTACCGCATATGATTTCATCGATTGTTACCTGAAGAAATTGGCTCAGTGCATACAGATTATCAATTGTAGGCATATTGAGCCCATTGCACCAGTTATAAACACTTTGTACACTTCCAAGATTTAAGAATTCTTTTATGTCTCTCGGAGTAATCCCACGATTGTCCATAATTCGGTGGAGATTGATTCCAGTTTCTTTGAGGTTGATTGTTGGGAACATACTTGCATTCTCCTTATTATACAACACTTAATATAGTATAAATTATCATAATTCACATGCTATAATCCAAAACACAAACCCAGTTTTTCTTCAACTATCTTATATAAAATATTTAACGGATGATTTTTTTCATATTTCAAAACTTCCAAATCCTCTACCGTGCACAACTTCTGATTTTTGCATTTATTTAAACGCCAATTAATTCTTGTCCATTCTTTTAAAATTTGCACATTCAAGTCAATCATATTGTTTTTTGGAAGTTCATATGCAATTTCAAAATCTTTTTCTTCGTACCTATAACATTCATTAGCATATGTCAATCTATGTATGAACCACTCTTTTTCTCTTAATAAATTTGTTAATAAGATTTCTTCATAAATCCACGGCGAAAAAGTATATTCCTTTTTTCCCGATAATGTAGTTTCTAATACAGGAACCGAATGCTCCGTGTTAACAAACATCACCACTTCTGACAAATCCATTAATTGCATTATTGCTGCCGTTAACATAGCATGTACGTGACTGGTTGTTAAGTTTCTTTTTTCATAATTATATGTCCCATTAACATGCCTGCACTTTAAGTCATCAATTTCTTTAAGCAAGTCATCTGCACTTCCCCAATAAAATACATCAACAAAGACCTTCAATTCAAACTGATCCATTAACATACCGGCAATGGTATAAACCAAATCTTCGTCATTATGTGAATACGATAGAAATATGTCATAATTACTCTTTTTAAATACTTTTTCAATTAATTCCGTCCCGTTCAAAACACCATTGTTAAGATAATCTTTGAGTAGTTCCTTATACTCATAATCAAACTCTTGTTTACTTTGCCATCCCAAATTTTTCCAAAGTCTCAATCGTTCTGTTGAATTGTTTTCTATAACAGTTTCTAACTCCTCTTTTGTTATTCTTAAATCAAATGCCCTATACACTACCTTTTCGCCCTCACTATTACCTTTTTTGCTATAGGATCAGTACGTTTACTGTATGCTTGATTTACATATTTTTCCGGATTTTTTATAAAATCATCCCATTTGACCAAAATGCAATACCTCTGCTCTTCAGTCCAGGAGCATCCTTCATGTGGTTCTATGTAATAATTTTGACTAAACTCTCGTATAACAGTATTATCATCAACATCTACATAATTATGACTATAACCACATGCAGAACATGAATAATTTCCTTTATAAACACGATCATACATCTCCGGAGTAACCACTCCTAAAACTCCGTTTCTTGTATTATTTTTTCCATTATAAAGAGACGCTTGCAACTCACGGATAATAAAATAATTTTTATGTCTTCCCCAATAATCATAACCTTCGTTCTCTGATGAATGCGTACCAATTAAACATATGGTTACTGTTGAATCTTTAAGATAGTCCGCTCTAATTACTTGCATGATATAATCACCATCTTCGCTTTGTATCTCTCTATCTAATGTTTTATCTATAATATCTTCTTTTTCAAACAATTCTACTAATTCATTTTTATAATCAAGGTCTTCTTTTTTGAAGCTTACAAAACATTTATGCCCCATAATTTATCCTCCTAATGAAACCTTATCCCTATCTTTCGAATATACTATTATGTTAGCGCATCCATGAATTTTCTCTTTGTATAACCTAAATAATGAAGAAGTAACCTCCAATGACTCCTCTTTACTTAGTCCCGTTCTAGATTGTCCTGTGCCCATCAAAGGAACATAAATATCAAGTCCGTTACCATGCTTGTCATAAAAGTCTATGAGTTTAGTAATTGTTTGTACTAATTCTTCCTTGGAGTTTCGAGCATTATTATTCTCGTCAAATTCTGACAATGCCAACAAATAGAAAACTGTGTTTTCATACTCATAACATGCAATAGTCCCTCTTGTATAACACTTTAATTTTCCTCGTTCTTTATTACTACGGTCTATTATTTTTATTGGTTCAACCTTTTGCACTCTCAAACTGTTTTCTATTCCTTCATCAATATCTGCAATAGAAACATTTCTCTTATTCATCTGTTTAATCCACTGTCCATGTATTGTGATTGGACTTACCAACGGCTTATCTATGAGAGAAAGATTCTCATCAACAATCGTATCAAAGGTTGTATTAACATTAACAACTATTATCTTTTTATTCCCTTTACTCGAGAAAGCAATCTTCCATAAGTCCCCATATCTTAGTGTCAACTTATCTTTTATGCTATCTACCGTGGTATACGCAAAAACACCAATTACCGCACAAACAAATGCTACTGCTAATAATGCTACTAATGCCCCTATTTCTTTACAGGTTGTATCAATTCCCAAGTCATTTTTGTCTAAAAACAAAAGTCCAGCAGCCGCAATTCCAAAAACGCCCCCACACGATGCCTTTAAATAGTTTTTAAATAACTTAATATTTAAATTAATTCTTTTTAGCATACTATCTCCTCCTCTGTCATAGCATCTACTTTTATACTTCTAATGCTTTTTTTACAGCATCGTAGTCCCAATATCTTTTACCATCAATTCCCTTATATATCATTGGAATATGCTCACCTGTATATCTAATTACAGCAGGGCATTTTTCTCTATTCACTTTGACATCCTTATAAAGCACAATTATTTTTATTCCTGCCTCATATGCTTTGTCACATTCATATTTAATAAAACTTCTTGTATCAACAGTTTTTCCTTTCGCACAATATCCTATATAGTGATTATAACTATCACAAAACTGACAACCTCCTTTTGTTACAGTATTTGTATGCTCTCCAACTATTAAAACAAATTTCTTTGAAGCATCCATTCTCGTTTTAAGTGATGCCTTAATTGAACATGCCAAACTACTATCTCTAGACTGTGTTAATTCATGTGCATCCGGAAAATCCAAACTCCAACCTTTCCCATTCTTCCATTTATACAACTGTTCAACCGCATCTCCATCGTGATCCCAATCTGCTGCAATGTATGTCTTTGTTCTATAATTCATATTTACCTCCTCTTGCGTCATACAACATCTTGTTTTTTCGTTATATTATTCCGCTATATCTTGTGTTTGTCAAGTGTTTTAGAACATGTTTTCGGGACCTATGTTTGTTCTATTTGTTTCTCCTCCACGTCACACCCCTAAATCCTCAATTTTGTAGCATAAATCTGACATAAAAATCCCCTTCTAAACTCCCACAACCCTTGCTTTCCCTACATTTCTCAGAAACGCAACTTCTTGCCGTAACATTATCTCAGGGACTCTCTCCACTCCTCTTCCTTAAACCCAACCAGCACAAATCCAGCGCCAACCACTAACGGCCTTTTCACCAGCTTTCCGTTGCTTGCCAGAAGCTGCAATTGCTCTTCCTCCGACATCTCCGGAAGTTTGTCTTTTAACTGCATATCCTTGTATAACAATCCACTGGTATTAAAGAACTTCCTGAGTGGCAACCCACTCATTTCATGCCATTTCTTCAAATCCTCATAGGTTGGATTCTGCTCTACAATAGGGCGTTCTTCGAACACCACATTGTTCTCCTCCAACCACTTTAAAGCCTTAATACATGTGCTGCATTTTCTATAAACCAATACTAACATTGTTAGACCCTCCCATATGTATATGACATAATTCGACTCTTTATTACAGAATAAATCAAATTTCTTTTGATTTCAATTAAAAACCCCCTCCACTTCCATAGGAAGTAAAGGGGGCTTCTTTTACAGTCTCTTATAATTCAATCCTGCACCCTTGGCACAAAATCCGAATTAGTTCTCGCTGTAGTTAGGAGTGATAACGATTTCGCCAGCCTTGATCTGGTCAACGATAGCGTTAACCTGCTCAGCAACCTCTGCGGGTACGCTTGCGCTGAATGCAGACATGCTTACAACGCCGTCATGCAAGCCGGGGAAGGTTACTCCGCCGTAGTTGCCAGCCTTGATCAGGTCAATCTGAGAAGAGATCATGAAAGGAATATCGATCAACATAGAGGTCAATACCAATTCAGGCTTCTCGATCAAAGTGGACTGATCAGTGGTGTAACCAAAGCAGAATACGTCCTTCTCGTTACAAGCTTCCAATACACCAAGACCGGTGTGGTCACAAGTCTGAAGGATTACGTCTACGCCTTCTTCGATCATAGCGATAGCGGTTTCTTTACCAAGTGCTGTGTCATCGAAAGTACCGGTAATAACGGTCTTTACTTCGATAGCAGGATCAATGCTTGCTACACCTTCGATGAATGCGTTCTTGTCGGACTGCTGAGTGGTGTTGTTACCACCACCAACATAACCAACCTTGCCGCTCTCGGTCATAAGTGCTGCAACAACACCACAAACGTATGCGCCTTCGCACTCACGATAGTCGGAGAACATGATGTTGGTAGGAAGCTCTTCCTCAGGGATATCTGCGGGAGCGTTACCGGTGATGAAGAAGTTAACTTCGGGATACTCTTCTGCTACTACACAGCAAGCATCGCCGTACTGAGCACCATGGCCAAGTACGAAATCGTAACCGGACTCGCAGTAGTTTCTGAAGTACTCTTCTGCCTGATCAGCAGTGATGTTCTCAGTGTAAGCGGTCTCATAGTTACCCATTGCTTCAATTGCCTGCAAACCTACGTATGCAGTGTGGTTCCAAGACTCATCGGTGATAGAACCGGGCAAGATCACAGCGATCTTCATTTCTGCTTCTGCTGCTTCGCTTTCTACAGACTCAACTACAGAAGCTACGGAGCTCTCTACGGGAGCTTCGGTTGTGCCACAGCCAGCCATCATACCGATAGCCATAACTGCAGACAACAGTAATGCTACTACTTTTTTCATTTTTTCTTCCTCCTTGGAAAATTTGTTTTTTATATTATCATTTTCTATGAAAATAATAAACTTAGGTTAACGGCTTTCCTTATCGAAAGGAACGCCAAGTTCCTTAGGTGCACGGATATTGTGACCTGCCACAATCAGCACCACCAAAGTAATCAGGTAAGGCAATGCGATGAAGAACTGGTGAGGTACCACAGAGCCCATAATCTGCAGACGAAGCTGCAATGCCTGGATGGAACCGAAACCGAAGCCTGCGATACAAGCCACCACAGGATTCCATCTGGCCAAAATAACGATTGCCAAACAAATGAAACCTCTACCTGCGGAAATCACTTCCGTGAAAGAGCCCACGGTGCTCAGTGTCAGGGAAGCACCTGCCAATCCTGCCGTAAAGCCGCAGAACATGTAGGCAATCAGACGATATCTTTGTACCTGTACACCGGAAGCCTGTGCTGCCTTAGGGTTCTCACCCACGGCAAGCATCTGCAGACCCAGTTTGGTCTTTTTCATCACCAGCAATGTGATCACTGCCAACACGATAGAAAGATAGGTCAAAATATCCTGATTGAAAAATACCTCTCCAATAATGGGAATCTCGGACAAGCCGGGAATCTTAATGGGCTTAAAGGTTTCAATCTTTTCGGATGCGATGGACACACCGAAAATCTTACGGTTCAGGAAATTGGTAAATCCCGCCGCAAAAATATTGAACATAATACCGATGATGGACTGGTCCTGCTTAAAATAGATGGACCATGCTGCCACCATGAGGCTACTGATCATACCTGCGATAGCTCCCATCAGCACACCCAACCACAGGTTGCCGGAGCGAAGGGCAAACAGGTAGGAGAAAAAGGCACCGAAAATAATTTCGCCCTCAATACAGATACCTACCACGCCGGCCTTCTCAGAGACACAGTCTCCTACGGAGCCGTAAATCAGGGGCACGCCCTGTCTCATACCGGAGGCAAAAAGAGCTGTCAAGAAACCTGCATTCATTTCTCTTTCCCTCCTTTTCTTCTTTTGACTTTGCCGTCACTGATTGCCATACCCATCAGGATGAACAACACAATCAATGCCTGCAACACCTGGGTAAAGGACTCAGGAATTCCTGTATCCGTCTGCATCATGGAGGAACCGGAGGTCAACAGCGCCATCAAAAAGGACGCAATCACCAATCCCACGGGATGCAAACTACCCAACATAGCAACCACGATTCCACTAAAGCCATAATCACCGGCTGTGGATTCTGTCAGTCTTCTGGTATTACCACTGATCTGGGCTGCACCTGCGATACCACAGAATGCACCACTGATGGCCATGGAAAGGAAATAGTACAACTTGGTATTGATACCACTGTACTTGGCCGCCTTGATGCTGCCACCTACCGTGCGCAGGTTGAAACCAAATTTGGTCTTAGCCATCACCAAAGCATATACCACCACCAGCACCAGGGCAATCACAACGCCCCAAGTGATGCGGGTACCTTCAAACAATTTGGGCAGCATCTTTACGATTCTGGGAGAGCGGATCTCTCCGTCTGTTCGAAGGTGATAAAACAGGATATAGTTGATGGCCTGCACTGCGATGTAGTTTAACATCAAGGTCACTACGATTTCGCTGGCGCCGAAACGGGTTTTCATAAAGCCTGCAATGGCCGCCCAAATGGCACCGAAAATCATTGCCAACAAAAATCCAACGGGCAGGGAAAATGCACCCAGGGCATCGCCCACAGGCGGGATACCAATCAGGGTCATACCCAAGGCACCCATCAGCATCTGTCCCTGGCCGCCCAGGTTATTTAATTTTGCATGAAAGGTAAAGGACACGCCGATACCAATCAATAATAGCGGAATAAAATGGATGAACACTCCTCCGATGTTACCTAAGGAGGTCATAGGTTTGATCAGCATACTGTAGTATGCATTCAGGGGATTTGCTCCGGAAAGCAATATAATCACAGCACCTGCCAGCATCGCAGTCAATACGGCCAAAAGCAGAATGCCGAGTCTTTGTAATCCTTTTTTCGTTATCATGCTTTTTCCCCCATCATCATCAGTATAATCTCTTCCTGGGTGGTTTCCTCAGGAATTCTTTCACCGATTACTTTTCCTCGATTTAACACGATGATTCTATCGGAAATCGTAAACAACTCTTCCATATCTCCGGAGAACAGGATGGTACTGGTACCGTCCTTCTTGGCTTTGGTGATCTGATTACGCACAAAGCATGCTGCCTTCACGTCCAAGCCTCTGGTGGGGTAGGAACAAATCAGCACCTCCGGTTTCTTTTTCAATTCTCTGGACAGGATGAACTTCTGGAGATTACCACCGGAAAGGTTCGCACTTCTCTCCAAAGGTCCTGTAGTACGCACATCATATTCGCTGATGGCGCTGACGGACTGGGCCACCACTTGCTTGGTATCAATCATACCATTCTTGCTGGGGAACCGGTCCTTACGTAACAACCAGTTTTCATACAGCATGAAATCAGGCACTGTACCTACACCATTTCGTTCCGCAGGAATGTATCCCACACCATGCTTGATGAAATCTGCAGGGCGGTTAGGACGCAGTGTCTGACCATTGATGGAAATGGAACCCGCAGTCACTTTTCTGACACCCGCCAGAACTTCTGCCAGTTCGTTTTGTCCATTGCCTTCCACACCTGCGATACCAACAATTTCTCCCTTGTAGATACTCAAGTCCACGCCGTCCAAGGTCTTTGCCTTACGGTCGTCGTAGGCTTCGATGCCTTTACATTCGAAAAGCACTTCGGCCCCGGGCTTCTCTTTCACATAACCGGACATATCCGGCACATTGTCACCGGACATCATTTTTACAATGATGTTCTTGTCCGCGTCCTTGGTAATTAGATGGCCACACATTTTACCATGTGCCAACACATCCACTCTGTCGCTGATTTCGATAATCTCATCCAGCTTATGGCTGATAAAGATGACACCCTTGCCCTCTTTGGTCATATTGCGGATGATAGAAAACAGTGCCTCGCACTCCTGGGGCAACAGCACTGCGGTGGGCTCGTCCAAAATCAGGATATCCGCACCGGTGTACAACAATTTCAATATTTCCACCTTCTGCTGCATACTGATGCTGAGCTGTTCCACGGGACAATGAATGTCCACGTCGATGCCGTAGCGGGCCTTGATTTCCTCCAGGGAAGCGGCGATTTTCTTTTTATTCACCAAGCTAAAGGGACTGGTCTTACTGATCAGGCAAATGTTCTCAATGGCATTGCATCTGCCCACCAACATAAAATGCTGATGTACCATACCGATGCCCTTGTTCAAAGCATAGCGGGGAGAGGCGATTTTGGTTTCCTTGCCGCGAATCTCAATCCTACCCTTATCGGGACGGTAGATGCCGTAGATGATATTCATCAGGGTACTTTTACCGGCGCCGTTTTCACCCAGAAGGGCCAAAACTTCGCCTTCGTAAAGTTCCAGACTGATGTCGTCATTGGCCACCACTTTGCCAAAGGTCTTGGTGATTCCTTCAATTTTTAATAAGATATTTTTCTTGTTATCCATTATTTACAATGCACCTTACACCAAAGTTCCTGTACAGGGGGAATCTGCTCGCGCATACCGGGAGACAAACGGCTCCAGATAATTCCCTTGCTGGGTCTGGGGAACTCATGACGGGTTTCGATAATCTGGGTAGGAGTTACGATGAAGTCGATTGCAGTATCGTACTCTTCTACCTCTACGGGCACATCTGCCACCTGGCAGTCATGTCCTGCACCGATGATGACTGTGCTTGCATCTGCAATGCCGTATGTGGAAAGCATCGCCCACTCCAAGTCAAAATATCCGTGGCCTTTACCAAAACGGATACCACTGGGGGTGATTGCGGAAGCACCGGTTACCATCATATCGATGTGTCCCACGGACTCCTTCAACTGTGCCAATGTCTGATGCTTCCAATAACGGGAAACACCATCCAACAAGGAAGCCACTTCTTCCTTGCCCTCAGGAATCTGCTCGGGCTTGATGAGGAAGAATCCTCTGGTGATACCATAGTTGGTCATGACTACGGATTTCTTGTCACGGAAAGCCTGCTCTCTCAAGGTCTCCAAGTTGTTGTCAGGAGTGATAAAAATAACTTTCGCATTCTTATACATATCAGTTGCGCAAAGCAGTGCGGTTCCCTTCTCGCTACCTTCGTAGTCACAGATAAACTCTGAGAACTGCCAGCTGAATTTAGAATCAGGCTTTGCCACCTTCAAAAGTTCCTCCCAAATACGTACTCTTTCTGTTTTTGCATCCACTCTTTTTTCCATCGTGATACCCTTTCTTTTGCTTTAAAACTTTGTTATTTATTTTCAAATTGCTCTTTCATTTCAGTGATACAATTTGTCTTACTTGTTATATTTTGTCCTTATGTTTTTACTGCACTTTTACAATTCCCTTTGTGGTCAACTTGATTTCAGGAATAACAGGCAGTGACATAAAACTCAGTGACATGAAGGGGTCTACGCCTTCGTTGACACCTTGGCTGTACGCCACCTCTTTGGCTTGCTCTAAGCACTCGTTAATCTCTTCCAGGCTTCGATTGCTCATCAGGCCGGCGATTTCCAGCATGATCTCGCCGGTCACCTGTCCCTGATTTACCACCACGATACCGCCCTGGTTTTCCAACAATCGGTTGACTGCAAAGACCATGTCCTCCTCACTACATCCTACCACGATAATGTTGTGGGAATCATGGGAAATAGAGGTAGCAACCGCACCCTGCTTCAAACCATAGCCCTGCAAGTATCCCAGACCGATATGTCCGGTATTCTTGTGTCGTTCAATCACGGCAATCTTCAGCACATCTTCTTTCAGGTCGATGGCCTCTCGCATGCCCATGTCCTTGGTCACAATGGACCCGGGCAGAACACCGATGCAGCCCAAGGCTTCTTCGCTCATCAAGTCATCCTTGCTGATGGGCGCCATGTGGAAGGTGTGCAGTGCTTTATGTTCCAAAGCTGCGGCAATTTCCGGTACCTTCACAGGACTCACACAACCTGCATCGTAAACCACTTTTCCGCACTTCAACACCTTTTCGATATTGAAATCATCAAAGTTGTCGATGATGACCATATCTGCAAGATAGCCGGGAGCAATGGCTCCACGGTCTGTCATCTTAAAATATCTGGCCGCCGTATGTCCCGCTGTTTTCACAGCGATGATGGGATCTACGCCATATTTATGAATGGCCTCTTTGATGATGTAATCAATATGGCCTTTTTCCAACAAATCATTGGGATGCTTGTCATCCGTACAGAACATGGTACGGTTTTCATATCCTCTTTGAATCAAGGGCGCCAGCGCCTCCAAGTTTCGTGCTGCCGTACCCTCTCTAATCTGAATGTATTGACCTAAGCGGATTTTCTCCATAGCCTCATCCAGTTCGGAACATTCGTGGTCGGAATAAATGCCTGCTGCCACATAGGCATTCAACGCCTTACCGGTAAGCCCCGGAGCATGTCCATCAATGGGGCGGTTGTGCGCTTGTGCTGCCACAAGTTTTGCCAGTACATCTTTATCGGTGTGAGTCACACCGTAAGCATTCATCATTTCTGCTAAGCCCATTACATTAGGTCGATCATAAAAGGGCTCGATATCCGCCACTGTGAGCACTGCACCGGACTCGTCTAATGGAGTGGCAGGTACACAGGAGGGCATCATCAACTTCACATCCACAGGCAAACCTTCGGTTGCCTGCAACATGTATTCGATACCGTCTGTACCCATCACATTGGCAATTTCATGGGGGTCTGCAATCACTGTGGTAGTACCGTGGGGTACCACTGCCTTCACAAACTCTGCAGGCGCCACCAAACTGGATTCTAAATGAATATGGGCATCAATAAAGCCGGGACATACAATCTTCCCGGTCATATCCAAAACAGCCTCACCGTCGTAGTCGCCGATGCCCACTACACGTCCCTGGGCAATGGCAATATCCCCCTGTAAAAGTTCTTCTGTGTAAACATTTACATAGGAGGCATTCTTCAAAACCAAATCTGCTTTTACTTCGCCGGTTGCGGCCTTAATCATTGCGATTTTTTCGTTCATTTCCATAAAACTGATAACCTAAAACTTGTGTGCTTACATCATAAAATGCAAGCAAATAAATAGGGATACAAAATTACACACACAGATAGACAAATTATAGCACATTTATCATCGGCTGCATAGATATTTTTTTAACAAACAAGCAGTTTTTTTCGATAATTATTTTTCTATATTATACAAAACCCCGACACTTCTGTATCGGGGTTTTATGCCAATTTATGGCCTCTTATTTCTGCTTATATCCATCCAGGAATTCGCCCATTCTTCTCATAGCATCAGCAAGTTCCTCTGCCTTAGGCAGCATTACGATACGGAAATGGTCAGGCTCAGCCCAGTCAAATCCGCTACCGGGAACCATGAGAATATTGGTTGCATGGAGCAGGTCTCTTGCAAATACCTTGTCGCTTGTGATGTTGAATTTCTTTACGTCCAACTTAGGGAACATATAGAATGCACCGTCGTTCTTAACATAAGTAAGACCGTCGATTTTATCCAACTCTCTACAAACTGCTTCTCTCTGCTCGTAGATACGACCACCGGGAGAAATCATGCTTCTGGGTGTCTCGTCGTCAGCCATCGCTGCAGGGATAACAATCTGTGCCAAAGCATTTGCACACAGACGAAGGGAAGTCATCTGAATGATACCCTTTCTGTATTCTTCGGTATACTCCTTAGGTCCGCTGATGAGCATCCATCCGCATCTGTAACCACATACGCAATGGGACTTGGAAATACCATTCAATGTAACAATCGGAAGATCCGGTGCAAGGGATGCGGTAGACACGTGAGTCTTGCCGTCCATTACCAATCTGTCATAAATTTCATCGGAGAAAATGAGAATCTTGTTCTCTCTCGCAATCTTGATAATCTCCTCCAAAAGGTCAGGGGTATAAAGCACGCCTGTAGGGTTGTTGGGGTTGATGATAACGATTGCTTTGGTCTTGGAAGTCACCTTGGAACGGATATCTGCCACATCCGGGAACCAATGTGCTTTCTCATCACAGGTGTAGAACACGGGATTTGCGCCGCAAAGGCGAACGGTATTACCCCACAAGGAATAGCTGGGGGAAGGTACCAACACTTCATCTCCGGGATTCAGCAATGGCATCAACGCAAAGGAAGCAACCTCGCTGACACCGTTACCGATGAACACATCATCAGGTGTGATGCCCTGGATACCCTTGGACTTCTCGTATTCACAAATCGCTTCTCTGGCATTCTTCATACCCTTGAAATCACAGTAGCCTACTGCCAAATCCTCATGGCCTTCGATTGCCTTACGCAAGCTCTCGGGAAGTTCAAAACCGAAAGTAGCAGGGTTACCTGTGTTCAATCTCAGCACGTCGATGCCTCTTTCACGCATCTCCATCGCTTCCACAAACAAAGGTCCTCTAATGTCAGAATGCACAGTTTCCATTCTGTCTGATCTCTTAATAAACATAACGTCCTCCTTATATGTACCTCAAAAGGTTATGAGTAAAAATTCTTTGACATATATTGTAAGACATTTTGCAGGAAATAACAATGGTTTTTTCTATTTTATTCGAAGTCCTTTTCCATTTTCCGTTCTCCTTTCATTCGTCACATTAATATGCGTTAAAACTCGTCAAAAATATCACCAATAAAAGCTATCTTACCGATAAACGTCAACACCTTTATCACAATCCAAATAGGTAAAGTGATTGGTAAAAATAAGATAAACAATAAAGTTCCCATAAATCTTCTCCTTTTCTATGCAGCCTATAAACGACTTCTGTTTTTGGGGTCTCGCTTCGTGATATACCAACTATATACTATTTTAAGTCCAATAAACCCACCTTAAAATTCTATCCCAAACCTCAAAAAAGACGCCCTCCTTAGAGAGCGTCTCAAACATTCAAATATTCCTAACTCAAACCGTTCGATTCAACCTACCGGCTCAAACTTACCGATTCAACCTTACCGGTCCGAACTTGCAACTCAATTATTTCGCCTCAGCGTCCTTCTTGGAAATCAAAGTGAAGCTGATGATTGCGGAAACAATGTAAAGTGCCAGGGTCACATACAATACTGTCTGATATCCGGTGGGATTAACTGTAATCATCTCCACGGTTCCGTCTGCCAATTCATGAGGGATTTCTACCTCTGCACCGAACTTGTTTACAATCCAGTTTGCCATCTGGTTACCAGTCAAACCTGCAAATGCCCATGCGGACAAGGTAATGCCGTGAAGCGCACTGATGCTTCCCATGCCATACTGGTCAGAAAGCAGGGTGGGTACATTGGAGAAGCCTCCGCCGTAGCCTGCGTTTACGAAGAAGATCAATACCAATACCAAAATGGTCAAAAGAATATTTCCATTACCATTCTGAACACCGCCGGTTACAACCACAAGTGCGGTAAATGCGATGGACAGGATGAAGATTAGCTTGTAAATGGTATTTCTATCTTTCATGGTATCAGCCCAAGCAGAGAAACCAAGACGTCCACCTGCATTGAAGATAGCGGACACAGTAGAAATGATACCTACCACGCTAGCCAAACCGATACATTTTACAATCATCTTTTCCTGGGAAATCAAAGCCAAACCACAGGTGATATTCAAATAGAACATCAACCAGATACCGATGTAGTTGGTGATGGGCTTGGTCTTAATAACGGACAAAATGCCCTGACCTTTTTCCTTGGTCTGAGGCTCATGCCAATCTGCAGGCTTCGCCAAAAGCAAATGACCCACAAACATCATAACAAAATATACAGCGCCCAAGATGTAGAACATCTTGAAGATACCGCCCTCGCCCAGATTTGCCAGCATAGACTGCATAATGGGGCTTGCGATTGCCTTCGCTGCGCCAAATCCTGCAACAGCCAAACCGGTTGCCAGACCCTTGCGGTCGCTGAACCAAAGCATCAAAGTCTTAACAGGGGACAGATATCCGGTACCCAAACCGATACCCATAATCAAACCATAGCATACATAAATACCAATCAAGGCAACCACACTACCTACACCATTGGCAGCATATTGCTTCCCACCGTAGTAAATAAAGAAGCCGGTGCCCACCATACCCAATGCAAAGCATACCGCTGCAATCAGGGAGGACTTATGTATATTCTTCTCAACTACGTTTCCAAGGAATGCCGCGGACATACCAAGGAAAAAGATTGCCAAGCTGAATGCCCATTCTGTAGCGCCTTTGGAAAAGCCGATGTAGTCCGCAATTTCCTGACTGAAAATGGACCAGCAATAAACAGTACCGATACTGCAGTGAAGCAACAGTGCAGGAATCGCTGCACGCACCCACTTGTTCTGACAGTTTTTCATAACTATACCTCGTTCTTTTTTATCGTTTATCTCGTAACATAGGTTGTCGCAAAAAATACGCAACCTTACACATATTACTCCTATTTCTCACATTTTTCAATACAATTATTGTATGCAATTGAATACAATTAAGGTTTTTAGTACCTTCCTATCTTCCAGTGTTCGAAGTAGGTCTGAGCGCTCTGGTGGCATTGAGCACCGCCAACACCATCACGCCCACATCTGCAAAAATGGCAAACCACATATTCGCCACACCCACAGCACCCAGTGCCAGGCAGGCAAATTTCACTCCAAGGGAAAATCCAATATTCTGATGTACAATACCCATAATCCGCTTCGCTATGGCAATGGCCGTTGCCACCTTGCCCGGGTCGTCGTCCATCAGCACCACATCTGCCGCCTCAATGGCAGCATCACTGCCCAAGGCGCCCATGGCCACACCGATGTCTGCTCTGGTAAGGACAGGGGCATCATTGATACCGTCTCCCACAAAAATCAGACTGCCGGGTATTTTCTCCATCCCGCCAAGGAGCCGTTCCACTTCCGCCACTTTATCTGCCGGCAAAAGCTCACTAAAGTATTCATCTATCTGCAAATCCGTGGCCACCTTTTCTGCCACCGCTTCCGCGTCACCGGTGAGCATCACGATCCGTTTCACTCCCATTTTTTTCAACCTGTGTATTGCCTCTGCCGCAGTAGACTTGGGCCCATCAGCAACCAAAATATAGCCGGCATACACGCCATCCAATGCCACATGCACTGTGGTTCCGGCAGAGGGAACTTCCTCCGCGGACACGCCTAATTTCTGCATCCACTTCAAATTGCCCACTGCCACACGGACAAGTGCTTCATCCTTCCCCGTCTCCTGTTCTTCTACGGGGCGGACGGTTGCCACCACACCATGACCACTGATTTCCTGAATGTCAGAAACCTCCTCAGGCGAAATGGACTTGCCATACGCCTGCAGCAAACTCTTGCTGATTGGATGAGAGGAAGTACTCTCCGCATATGCAGCATATCGCAACAAACGCTCCCTCGCATCAAGGTCGCTTCTATGGTTTTCTTCTGTCTCAGGTGACTCTCCGGAGCCCGATGTATCCTGGCCCATAGGAAATATTCCCTGTACCTTGAATTTTCCTTCTGTTAAAGTACCGGTTTTATCAAACACCACCACATCTGCTTTCGACAAGGTTTCCACATAATTGGATCCTTTGATTAAGATGCCTGCTTTTCCGGCACCTCCCAATCCCGCAAAGAAGGTAAGCGGGATACTGATTACCAACGCGCAAGGGCAACTGATGACCAGGAAGGTAAGTGCTCTATAAATCCAGTCCCCCCACATGGCCACATCCCCCATAAGCATGCGCACCACAGGAGGTAATATAGCCAACGCCATTGCAAAAATCGTCACCGCAGGGGTGTAGACTCTGGCAAACTTCGAGATAAATTGTTCCGATTTCGATTTTCTGGAGCCGGCCTCCTCTACCAATTCCAAAATCTTAGACACGGTAGATTGGCCGAAGACCTTGGTGGTCTGCACCTGCAAAACACCGGTCATGTTGATACATCCGCTGATGACCTCATCTCCTGCCACCACATCTCTGGGCATGCTCTCCCCGGTCAGGGCACTGGTATTCAGTGTGGAGCTTCCCTCCATCACGATCCCATCCATAGGGATTTTCTCTCCCGGATAAACGAAAATCGTACTTCCCACAGGCACCTCTGCCGGGTCCACTTGTACGATCTCACCGACCTGCTCCACATTGGCATAATCCGGCCGGATGTCCATCAGAGCGGCAATGTTCTTACGGCTCTTACCCACTGCTACGCTCTGGAACCATTCGCCCACCTGGTAGAACAGCATCACCGCCACCGCCTCGTTCAAATCCAAGGGTTGGCTCATATCCAAAGTTCTGTTTCCGCGGATATTCTCATAAACTGCCAAGCCAATTGCACCCAGAGTAGCCAGCGCCATCAGGAAATTTTCATCAAACACCCGCCCATTGCAGATGCCACGAAAGGCTTTGCGAAGAATATCATGCCCCACGATTGCATACGCCACCAGATACAGTATCAGCTCTATCCACCCAAAAATAACCGCACTCTCATAGAGAAGTGCGGTTCCAAAAGCAGACATCATCACGGACGCCAAATTCAGCGCCAAAAACAAACCGCCTGATATCAAAATCCGGCGTAACATCTTCTTTTGCTTTTTGTTCATAAAAATACCCCGATTACAGTTCTATTTCGCAGTCCGGCTCCACTTTTTTGCAAGCCTTCAACACATTCTTCATCACAACCGCATCATCTGCGCCCTCTGCGAATTCCACGGTCATTTTCTGGGTCATGAAATTCACACCTGCTGCCACTACGCCCTCTACCTTTTTCGTGGTTTCCTCCATCAAGTTCGCGCAATGTGCACAGTCCACTTCAATATTATATGTCTTCTTCATTTCTATGACTCTCCGTTTCTATATACCTTTTTACTACTATTCTTATAGTATAATTTTTACATCTAAAAGTCAACGAATTACGGCACAGAAAAAATATACATTACGGAATAGGAAAAGCATAGTAGGCAGCAATATTTTGTTAATTTAAAGCAATAAACCCACTTGTATTTGAATATTTCCGCGTGTATATTTACCTTAAAACAAAGCCAAACCACAAGGAGGAAATGCCTATGTCAAATCAACAAAAAACAGCCATCCTTATCGGCGCCGGCCCCAGAGGACGATTGGCTTACCTGAATCACTTTATGAATGAGGGTGTAAAAATCGTAGCTGTAGCGGATTTGATTCCCGAAAATGTCAGGATGGTAAAGGATCAGTGCGGCATCGCAGAGGATATGTGCTTTTCCGATTACCACGATATGTTGAAGTTAGGAAAGCTTGCCGATGCAGCCATCATCTGCACCAATGACAGAGACCATGTGGAGCCATTTAAAATCTGTGCAGAACAAGGCTATCATATCCTGTTGGAAAAACCGGTTTCACCCTTCCCCGGGGAAGTGGCAGAAATCGACCGGATTGCCAAAAACTATGACAAAACCATTATGATTTGCCACGTGCTTCGCTACGCGCCCTTTTTCCAAAAGCTGAAGGAAATCATCGACAGCGGTGCCATCGGCAAAATCATGAGCATCAACTATAGCGAAAATATGGCATGGTGGTTTGGTACATCCAGTTATGTTCGTGGCAAGTGGGGCAACAGCGACACTACCTCCCCCATTCTCTTAGCGAAAAGCTGCCACGACATGGATATGCTGGTGTATTTGACAGGAAAGAAATGCAAAAAGGTATCGTCCTTCGGCGACTTATCTTACTTCAGACCGGAATGCGCTCCGGAGGGTGCCGGAACACGCTGTACCATAGATTGTAAAATAGAAAAGGAATGCCCTTATAGCGCCAGAAGAATCTTTGTGGAGGATGTCCCCGAAGTCATTCAGTTCTCCAGGCAGAAGGACTACACGGAAACAGAGGAACAATTACTCGAAGAACTGGCTACTGTTAACAATGGTCGTTGCGTATTTGCCTGCGACAATAATGTTTGTGATCATCAGATATTGGCAATGGAATTTGAAGATAATATCCTGGCAACCTTTCACTTAAACGCCTTCAATTATCATCAGGCCCGTACCATTAAAATCTGCGGTACCTTGGGCGAATTAGGCGGAAATGCAGAAACCGGAGAAATCAGCTTACAGTTGTTCCGCGAAAAAGAACCGCGCAGGTTTGTAGAAAAGGGTAAGGAAGGACAGTCCCACGGCGGTGGAGACTTAGGTATCGTGAAATCCTTTATCGCTTCCATGGAAGGGGATGCTTCCAGCAACCTGACCAATGCCCGTGAAACCCTGCACTCTCACATGATTGCCTTCGCCGCAGAGGAGTCCAGATTGCACGGCGGAGAGGTCATTTGCTTAGAAGAATTTACAAAGCAGTTTGAGCAATAATCCCGCCAAAAATGCCACCCGTCATCCGACAGGTGGCATTCCTTATTTCATCTCATATATGTGCTCTTAAGAGCATGTCCAAAGGAAACAATTTACTGTTCCATTCTACCCTTTACCATCTTCGCCAAAGCCCACATAGCAAGTACGTTGGGGATTACCATCAACTGGTTGAACATGTCGGTCAACTCCCAAACAAGATCGTTGGACAGACAAGAACCTAGGAAGATGAATACTACAGCGATGATGGAGTAAACCAACACACCCTTCTTGCCAAACAGATACTCTACATTGATCTTACCAAACAGGTTCCAGCTGATGATGGTAGAGAATGCAAAGAACAACAGACAAACTGCTACGAAAGCACTACCAAATCCTGTACCGAATACGGAGCCTGCAGCCATCTGCATTGCAGTTGCCTTAGAAACTACAGCGGTTGCACCGGAGGTAGCAGCAATATAAGCATCGCCCTGCAAGCCTGCCAACGCACCGTTTCCGGTATACAGACAGGTGATAACTACCAATGCGGTCATGGTCAATACTACGAAGGTATCAACAAACACACCGATCATAGCGGAAACACCCTGCTTGTGAGGATCCTCTACTATAGCCTGTGCATGTGCGTGAGGTGTGGAACCCATACCAGCTTCGTTGGAGAACAAACCTCTCTTTGCACCCTGGCTGATTGCGGTCTTCAAAGCATAACCAAGTCCACCACCGATGAGCGCATCAGGTGTAAATGCATATTTGAAAATCAAACCGATGGTCTCAGGAACATACTGCGCTCTGCAAACAAGAATCACCAGACCACCTACCAGGAACAAACCTGCCATAATAGGAACCAGCTTCTCAGTAACAGATGCAATTCTCTGTGCGCCACCGATGAAGATTGCTACAGATACAGCTGCTACTATAACACCAACAACCCATGCAGGAATACCAAATGCATTGTTGCAGGATTCTCCGATGGAGTTGGACTGTACCATTGCGCCCATGAAGCCCAGCGCAAGAATGGATGCCACTGCAAAGAATACCGCCAGGAACTTACCAAAGGCGCCCTTGAATGCGGTACGGATATAGTATACGGGACCACCCAATACAGTACCATCTTCTTTTACCACACGGGTCTTCTGTGCCAGAATTGCCTCGGCATAGATGGTAGCCATACCGAAGAATGCGATGATCCACATCCAGAAAATAGCACCGGGACCACCAACTAAGATTGCACCGGATGCACCTACGATATTACCGGTACCAACCTGTGCAGCAATGGCGGTTGCTAAAGCCTGGAAGGAAGTCATACCTGCGGCCTGCTTTCCACCTTTAAATTTCATGTTACCAAATACCTGTTTCATACCTTCGCCAAAGCAACGAACCTGTACGAACTTTGTCTTGATGGTAAAGAACAAACCTGTTCCTACCAATAACGCGATTAATATGTAATCGGACAAATACTTATTAATCGTAACTACGACGGGCAATAATGCCGCTTCCATTGATGCTAAAAATTCCATTTTTTCTTCTTCCTTTCTCCTTTGAAAAAATTTACAATCCCCGAGTTCTTCCCGAGAATTAAAACAAGCCACCGGAAAACCAGTGGCTCTGAAGAATAGGCAGTATATCGTCCCACATTCACATCTGCGCAACCACATCCTCTGCAGATACATCTACAGGCATGCTACCACGCTTTGTTTCTATAGGATTGCTTCTGTCCTTTTGCCTGAGAGATTCGGTTCTCACCTTGCCCCTTCGGCACCCGCGTATAGCGGACTTCTCCAGAATGCCTCCATCTTCTGTCTCTTTCGATTCAGAAGACTTCATCGGTTTACTTTACTGAATTATTGCACATTGGCAGAAATATGTCAATGCTTTTTCGAATGAAAATAAATCTTTTTCTTAGATTATATTTTTGATTGCTTTTATATGCCCTTGAATGTCTTTCTCATATAGAGGATAAGCAATGCTATCATCACTACGCCAAGCATATTGGTGATCTGCTGCGCATAGGTGAAAATCGTATCCCGGGTGGAGATAAACACTTCTACCCAGTCCACAAACTTACCCATAACGAAAGTAAACGCAAATCCCACCAGACCGCCAATCACATTTAACAATGCCAATTGGGTGATGCGTCTTTCCTCACTCAGACACTTCAACTGGATGCCCAACATACCCGTGCCGATAAATCCCCATGCCGCAGCATTTCCAATGGCACTTAAGATATGCATCGGGATAGCATTGTTTGGATTCGCCAACCCGGTGAACAGATAATTCATTGCCAATCCCACAAAGGCCCAGGTGGTAACCTTAGTCATACCCACCTTATCCGCCAATTTACCAACTTTAGGGAGCAGGAATACGCGGATGATACAAGTGCCAAAAGTACAAGCGGACAAAAAGGTATAGGACAGTTTCAAGTCATTTACCTTAAAACTTCCATTGAAGGGATTCGCAATATAAATCGCTATTACATATAAAAGATGGAACACAAGTAGCTTCCGAAAGTTTTTGTCTGCAAAAGCAATACGCAACTCTTCTGAGAACTTCACTGTCTGTTCTTGACTTGCCACGGTGTCCTTCTTCGCTAATCTGCCCATCATTTCCTTGCCGTCAGCGTTCAGGTGTTCAAATTTGGGTTCCTTCATCATCATTGTAAAAATCACATGAATGGCAACCAAAACAGCGATAATAGAACCAACCACTGTAAACATCAGCATCTGGCGGTCCGCCAAAGCATCCAATAGGATACCCACGATCAGTGTGGTGGTTATATTTGTAAAAGTACCAATTGACTCTTTGATGGAAAAATATCTACCTCGAAAACGTTCAGGCACCAATCTTGCCACCCAGTCCGTGGTGGCGGGACCAATGATGGTTCCCGACACTTGCGCCAAAAGATAACATGTCGCCATCAGGAGACGCCCCGTTCTTCCGGACAGCGCAAACAACGGAATAAAAAACATAAAGGACAACCAAAACCTTTGGAAACTTCCGGTGCAAACAAGCAATTTATTCTTTACGATTTTCCTGGAAAGTTTCATAGAAACCAATTGCATCACACCCGCCAAGCTGGCAATGGCATTGACAACACCCATATCGCCGTCTGAAAATCCCAGATAGGTCATCAGCGCCACCAGATACGCACCCTGCGTCAAGTCCGTCACAGGAGAGATGGCTGCACTTGCCGTAGTGTAGCAAATACGACTTTTTTTGTAATCATGATTTGTTTCCGGATAGGACATAAAAAACAGTCTTCTTAACTTTCCGCCCAACAAGCTGTACATGACTGTAAAATTATTCACGTTTCACCCTCCGCAAGACCTTTTATTTTTGCTTCGATGAAGGTCATTTGCGTCTCATAATTATGTGGATTTTTGCTCTCTTCAAGTGGAATGTAACACAAAGATTTTGAGAAATCAATATCTTTCTTGCTTTTTATTTTTATTTATTTTATAGTATAAAAAAATAGTGTGAAATCTGCATTTTATGTGCGTTTTTCACGTGGTAAAATTCTACTGAAAATTCTATTTTTACTATGGAGAACACGAGAATATGAAATATCTCAAAGTTGCCTTTCCCAAAACCCTGCCTGTTTTAGCAGGCTATCTGGTGCTGGGTATGGGATTTGGCATTTTATTACAGGTAAATGGATACGGCGTAGGGTGGGCTCTCGCAATGAGCTTATTTATCTATGCAGGATCCATGCAATTTGTGGGCATCTCCCTGATGACCGCCGGTGCCTCTCTGGTTTCTGTAGCAGTCACCACTTTGATGGTCAACGCAAGACATTTGTTTTATGGCATTTCAATGGTAGATAAGTATCGCGGTGCCGGACACAAGAAACCCTATCTGATGCATGCCCTCACTGACGAGACCTACTCTTTGGTGTGCACCGGGGATGTACCTGAGGGATTACAGCCCCACCGATACTATTTGACCATCTCTGCCCTGAATCACACCTACTGGGTGATGGGCAGCGTGCTGGGCTCCCTCGTTGGCGGTCTGCTGACCTTCAACACGGCAGGTATCGACTTCGCCATGACTGCATTGTTCGTCACTGTCTTCGTAGAACAATGGCTAACCACAAAAGAGCACCGTCCCGCCCTGATTGGTGTGGAAGCGTCGGTGCTGTGTCTCTTGTTCTTTGGAGCGGATCATTTCCTGATTCCCGCCATGATAATGATTACCATAGCCCTTACCATGAAGCGTAAGATATTGGAACAAAGCGAAACGTTCGAACAATCTGCCACTTCACAACAACAGGATACTTTGACACTTGACACGAAAGATATCTCAATGTTTGATAATAAGGAGGATTGCGTATGACGACCATTATTTCCAACCAGTCCTTCTGGGCCATCGTGATTATGTCTGCCGTGACACTCCTTTTGAGAGTTCTCCCCTTCCTGGTATTTGGTCACAGAAAAACTCCTGCCTATATCAGTTTCCTGGGAAAATACCTCCCCTATGCCATTATGGGCATGCTGGTGGTGTACTGCCTCAAGGGCATTACCTTTACTGCCGCTCCCTACGGCTTGCCGGAGCTCATCGCAGTGGCTTTGGTGGTAGTATTACATGTATGGAAACGCAACACGCTACTCAGTATCATCTGCGGTACAGTGTGCTATATGATTTTGCTACAGACAATGATGTAAAATATGCGAAAGGCCGGTGCAACCACCGGCCTTTATTATATATTTACTTTGCTCCAATTTTTATCATCAAAGCCTCTTGCAATACCTGAGAAAAATTTACACCAAGAGCAGTTGCTTCCTCATTTAGCCACTCAGGTATGGTAAGAGTTTTTTTGACCGCCTTGGAACCTGTGCGTTTTTTATAGGCAAGCATATCAAACTCTATTACGACGCAGAATTCGTCTGCCGCAGTAGTGATAGCATCGGGTTTAGACGCATTAGGGATAGGTATACTTTCTTCCTCAAAGCCGGTAATCGCAAGTCCCAAAGCCTCAACCGCCATTTCATAAGCTTGCTCCATATCATCTCCCTGCGTCATACATTCAGGTATATCAGGAAATGTAATCCAAAAGCCTCCTTCTTCCGCCCTGTGAAAAATTGCAGGATAAAATAATTTATTCATGTTCTATACCTCCAGTTGTGGGCGTGGTTTTTAACCCTGCCTGTTTTAGTATCGCTTGCTCCAGCCCTTTTTTGAGGTCTTTCGCATGATAAGGAATAATTACAGTTTTGCCCGTTTGGGGATTTCTCATTTTTACGTGAGATCCATTTTGGCTCACTTTTTTAAATCCATTCTTTTTGAGATGTTTTATCATCTCCTGTGGCGTCATTGGCATGAACATAACTCCCTTCTATATTATAATACGTGTTAATACGTGTGTAAAGGTTTTGAGATAAAATTGTGATGAAAAAAATGATACAAAGAACTGATATACAGAAATAATCAAGATGCATAATCAATAAATACGGAAAACAAAAGATGTAATGAAAATATGTGATAAAAAGATGATAGAATCCTACCGGATATTGTAGGGTGGAAGTTATTGTATCACACGCCTGTTTTTTTGTCTACACAAAAGGCCAGTGAAAACACTGGCCTTTCATTTTTTGTTATTATTTACTCATTGCCCTGACGGAACAATTCCATACGTTCTTCGAACTGCCCATAAAAATCTTCTTCTATATCATAGGGCATCATAAAGAAAGTCTGCAGTACCAGCATGTTCAACCGTTTGCCTGCCTCCATATCTTCCAAATCACCTACTGCTTCCTCAATTTCATTCAAGAAGTAATGCCAGGTACACAGGAAATCATGATAGGCGCGAAGATTGGGCGTATCTATCCACTTGCTTACCTTCACTTTAGAGCGGTTGGACTCTGCACATTCTCCTGTCTGTAAAAAGTATTTGAAATCTCCGTTTTCGTAATATCTCCCCAAAGGAAACAATCTGCAAATACCGGGACGGCTTTTGTGGATACTGCATCTGCCGTTGGAATCCAAGAAAGCACAAGCCTCTGCCATCTTCAGGTTCGGCAAAATCACACCATCCACCACATTCAACTCTATCTTTCCGAAAGACAACAACTCCTGAAATCCAAGCCCCTCGCCTACCTGCTATCGATAGATGTCGTATGGGTCAAGCACGATGGATTCCCCCATGCCGTGACAGCATTTAGAGCAGCCCTTGCATCCATGGCAGTCTGCCTTCACCATATCGTTCTCGCCGTATAAACGTCCATCTGATATTTCCGCTAAACTCACATTGCGTTTCATTGTTATTTGACCTCTTCGCTCTCGCCCACTGCTACAACCGCAACTTCTTCCCGGTTCCCGGTTGCCTTCTTCTCCTCATCCCTCTTAAGCACATCCAAACGGATAAAAGCAATCAGCGTAGAAATCGTAATCACGGAATCCGTCATCATTCCGGCAATACTGCCAAAATATGCATTATAAATTAACCAACAGGGGTTGCTAATCAAGTTTAAGATTCGAATAATTCGGGGATGCTTAATGCCCAGTGACACGGAAGATATCAATTTTGCCAACACCACAAATATACTGATGGGTCCCTGCCAGGACATTGCTCCAATGGCAACGAACATGATGCCAAAAATAATCTGAAATGGCAATGTGCTCTTCCCTTTTTTGACACGGTACCAATACACACCGTTGGTCATACAACTGGCAAAATTCATTGCCATGCCGGTGTATCCACCAAGTAATATATAATGAACTGCACCTAAAAATTCGTTTGTAATTTTGCTGAGTACGATATGGTCGTATTTTTTCTGTTGCATACCGATTGCCACAATGATAGTTCCGGCCAAAGCCAGCAACTGTGAAATCAAATATGCATTCGTAAGAGTAGGCATCTTTTGTTCCTCCGCCTTTTATTTTCAACCGCTATAAATATAGCACAGGCAGGACGTAAACTCAACACTATTCCACCAATTTTCCCATTGTCAGCATCCCTGCAATTATGGTAAAATACAAATGTCGTTAACCTCCATATATACATCGCATATGATTGGAAAATCTTATGCAGAAGTATTCGTTACACGAACAACCCGCGTGATGCACACGCAGAAAGAGGCAATTATGCATCGCAATATTATCGTAGGACAATCCGGCGGTCCCACCGCCGTTATCAACTCCAGTCTCGCCGGTGTATTTCAGGCCGCAAAAGATTTGGGTGCGGACAAGATTTACGGTATGCGCCACGGCATCCAGGGACTTCTGGATGGCGATTATGTCCTTTTGACGGACTACATCAAATCTCCTATGGATGTGGATTTATTGAAAAGAACCCCTTCTTCCTATTTGGGTTCCTGCCGTTATAAACTACCTCCCATTGAAATGGGCAAGGAAGTTTATGAGCAGATTTTCACAAGACTGAACGAACTGGAAATCGACGCTTTCTTTTACATCGGCGGAAATGATTCCATGGACACTATCAAGATGCTGTCCGATTATGCCGCTATCGTTGGTAGCGATATCAAATTCATCGGGGTTCCCAAGACCATCGACAACGACTTGGCTGCCACCGATCACACTCCCGGCTATGGTAGTGCTGCGAAGTTCATCGCCACTGTCACCAAGGAATTGATTTTAGATAGCCTTGTATATGATATGAAATCCGTGACCATCATTGAAATCATGGGACGAAACGCAGGCTGGCTGACCGCTGCTGCCGCATTGGCAAAGGGTGCTGATTGCCCCGGTGCGGATTTGATCTACTTACCGGAAAGCACTTTTGACCCTGAAAGTTTTACCGCAAAAATACGTGAATTGGTTGCAAAGAAAAAAAGCCTTGTTATCGCGGTATCCGAGGGTATCAAGTTGGCAGATGGCAGATATGTGTTTGAGCTTGCCTCCGAAGCATCTTCTGTGGATGCCTTCGGTCACAAGCAGATGCAGGGTGTGGGCAAAGTGCTGGCAGATATGCTGGCAGCAAGACTTGGCATCAAGACCCGTGCCGTTGAGTTAAATACCATGCAACGTTGTGCTTCCCATTTGGCTTCCAATGTAGATGTCACCGAAGCGTTTCAGGTGGGTGCTGCTGCTGTAAAATATGCCTTTGAAGGCAAAACCGGTCAGGTGGTTACCCTGGACCGTGTTTCCAATACACCCTATCAATGTATTACAGGTTGCCAGGATGTACACATGATTGCCAATGTGGAAAAAACTGTTCCCGCAGAATGGATTATCGACGACGGCACAAATGTTTCCGACGAGTTAATTAACTACATCCGTCCTTTGATTCAGTCCGAAGTACCTCCCATGATGGTGGAGGGACTGCCCATGCATTTGAATAATCTGTATTTCTAAATACAGCAGATATAAAAATAGAGAATGACGTTCGTCAAAAAGGGAGAGCATCTTGCGATGTCCTCCCTTTTGTCTGTTCTATCACATTTCATTTGTTCCATGATTCCATTGCCTGCCGATGACAGGCAGCCTGTTTCCCATGACCCAAATTACTTACGACTCTGAATAAACTCCCGATACCAATAATAGGAATCCTTAGGAGTTCTCTTTTGTGTCTGGTAATCTACATGAATCAGGCCGAAGCGGGGGCGATATCCATGTCCCCATTCGAAATTGTCCATCAGGGACCAGTACATATATCCCACTACATCCACACCATCATCAGTTGCTCTTTCCAATTCCTTCAAATATTGCTCCATAAAGCAGATTCTGCTCTGGTCATGTACCTTGCCATCGCTGGAAATCATGTCCGGGCAAGCCATACCGTTCTCGCTGATGATGATAGGCAAACCATAGCGCTCATATAAGAAACGAGGTCCCCAGTACAGCGCCGCGGGTGTAACAGGCCATTGCATAGTAGTCATAGGGGTACCTACAGGGTTAGGTATATACTCCCTGCCTTTTTTTCCCGCTTTCACCATATATCCATTGTAAATATTCTGACAGTAGAAATCTATGGGCTGAGAAATAATCTTCAAGTCCTCCTCATAATTTGCAGGCAGGAACTTTTCAAGTCTGGCGAACATCTCCGTGTGCTTAGGGTAGCTACCCAAAATCACCGGGTCGCTCCACCAAGATACATTCCATGTCCAACCATCCTTGGGCACATCAAAGTACTCTTCTCTGGCTGCGTCTATATCCGCCTTAGAATCGCTTGCCGGAATCGCAGGTGATCCTGTGGGAGCATATCCAATCTTGCCATCGGGAACCAATTTGCGGAAAGACTGCACTGCCAATCCATGTGCCAACAACACATGGTGCGCTTTGAGCACCAATTCGCCATCCGAAAACTTGATTCCCGGTGCCTGCAGTTTATCCGCACCATATCCCGTTCCGATAAAACACTGTGGCTCATTGAATGTAATAAAATGTTTCACTCTGTCACCAAAGGCCTTGAACACCACCTCCGCATATTCTTGAAACCACTTGGGACTGTCCGGATTGCTCCAGTTACCCTTCACCTCCAGCACCTGAGGATAATCCCAATGAAACAAGGTCACATAGGGTGTAATGCCGTTTTCCAACAGACAATCGATGAGACGATTATAGAAGTCGATTCCCTTTTGATTTACCTTACCTGTTCCTTCGGGCAGAATACGGGTCCATGCCAGAGAGAAACGATAGCTGTTAATGCCCATTTCTTTCATTAACTTGACGTCTTCTTCATAGCGGTGGTAGTGGTCACAAGCCACTTCTCCCGTCTCCCCTTTATAACTAGAACCCTTGGCAGTAAATACATCCCATACAGATAGGCCCTTGCCGTCTTCGTATGCAGCGCCTTCTATCTGGTATGCAGCGGTGGCTGCACCCCAGGCAAAATCCTTCTTAAACATCTATACTCCTCCTTTAGTTTTACATAGTGTACTTCATAATTCATACACGAAAACTGTTGCCTTTATTATCTTCCATACGGCGACTCTCGTCAAGTAAAAGAGAGAATTTTACAAGCAAAAGCGACGTCTTCTCAGACGTCGCTTTAGGGATATTTTTTATTATTTATCCAATCCGGTTTGTATATCTAACCTATCTTAGTTGCTCTTTACAACTGCGCGAAGCTGCTCAGTCAATGCAGGAAGAATCTTGTTCAAATCTCCTACGATACCATAGTCAGCCACATCAAAGATGGGTGCTGTCTCATCCTTGTTGATTGCAATGATCACATCGGACTCTTCCATACCTGCCAAGTGCTGAATAGCACCGGAGATACCCACTGCAAAGTACAAGTTAGGACGAACGGTCTTACCGGTCTGACCAACCTGCATATCCTTGCACATCCAACCTGCATCAACTACTGCACGGGAGCAGCTTACCTGTCCGCCAAGTACCTCTGCCAGGTCTTCCAACAATTTGAAGTTCTCTGCGCTGCCAACACCACGACCACCGGATACCAAAATCTTTGCATCCATAATGTCCTTGCAGTCTGCAACACTCTTCACGATTTCCAAAATCTCAACATACTTGTGATCAGGTGTGAAACCGGGATTGTAGTTAATCACCTCTGCCTTAGCGCCTGCAACTCTTTCTCTTTTCTGCATAACGCCGGGACGTACCGTTGCCATCTGAGGGCGGAAATCGGGACAAGCGATGGTTGCGATGGTGTTTCCACCGAATGCAGGACGGGTCATCAACAACTGATTGGGCTTCTGCTCCTTACCGGGAACGGGAGTGATAGGGAAATCACCGATTTCCAATACGGTACAGTCAGCGGTCAAACCGGTGTGTACTCTTGCGGAAACGCGGGGACCCAAGTCACGTCCGATAGCGGTTGCACCTACCAGGAAAATCTCGGGCTTGAACTCGTTAATTACGCTGGACAATGCATGTGCATAGGGCTCAGTTCTGTACTCTTTCAATTCAGGATCGTCTACTACGATTACCTTGTCTGCGCCGTACTCAGCCAATTCGTTAGCCAAGCCAGCCACATCACTACCTACCAAAACAGCAGTTACTTCTGTGCCAAGAGCCTCTGCCAGGTCTTTACCTTTGCCGATAAGCTCAAAAGCGATACTGTTAATCACGTTGTCTACCTGCTGTGCGAAGACATACACGCCTTTATATTGTTCTAAATTCATTGTTCTTCCTCCATTTTTCAATTGCATTTGTCAATTAAACGATATGCTTCTCTTTCAGTTTGCCTACGATGTAATCAACTGCTTCAGCGGGATCCAAGGTAACCTTTTCGCCGGCACCCTTTCTCACCTTATCGGAAGCCTTTGCAATCTGGGTAGGAGAACCCTTGAGACCAAGGTTAGAATCCTCTACATCCTTTAAGTCATTTCTTCCCCATACGGTAATCTCAGCTGCACATGCATCGAAGATTCCGCCGGGAGTCATATATCTGGGCTCGTTAAGCTCTGCAAGTGCAGTTACCAAACAAGGCATCTGTGCCTTCAATACATGGTATCTGTCATCATACTGACGCTCTACGATTACGCTGTTGCCTTCAATCTTGAGATCCTGTGCATAGGAAATTACAGGAATATCCAAATGCTCGGAAATCTGAGGACCTACCTGAGCGGTATCTCCGTCGATTGCCTGACGGCCTGTGATAATCAAATCATATTCGATATTGCGAAGTGCGCCTGCAAGAGTCTGGGAAGTAGCCCAGGTATCTGCACCACCGAGTACTCTATCGGTTACCAAAATACCCTTGTCTGCGCCCATAGCGATTGCTTCACGAAGTACATCTTCTGCCTTAGGAAGACCCATGGTGATTGCAGTAACTTCTGCGCCGTACTGATCTTTTAATCTAAGTGCTGCTTCCAAACCTGCTTTGTCATCAGGGTTCATGATGGTCATCATCGCAGCTCTGTCAAGTGTTCCGTCGGGATTGAACTTTACGCCACCCTTTGTATCAGGAACCTGCTTAATACAAACAACAATTTTCATTGTGATTTTCTCCTTGTTCAAATTAATTATTTAATGATGTTAGCACTGATAACCATTCTCTGAACTTCACTGGTACCTTCGTAGATCTCAGTGATCTTCGCATCTCTCATCATACGCTCAACATCGTACTCTCTGGTGTAACCATAACCACCGTGAAGCTGAACTGCCTTAGTGGTCACTTCCATAGCAACCTCTGCTGCGTAAAGTTTTGCCATAGCTGCTTCTACAGAGTAGGTCTTCTGGGTAGCCTTCGCCATTGCAGCCTTGTAAACCAGCATCTTAGCTGCTTCTACCTTGGTAGCCATGTCAGCAATCTGGAACTGGGTATTCTGGAACGCAGAAATAGCACGACCAAACTGCTTTCTTTCCTGAACATAAGCGATGGTAGATTCCAATGCGCCCTCAGCCAAACCAAGTGCCTGTGCAGCAATACCGATACGGCCGCCGTCCAGCGTATGCATTGCGATACCAAAGCCCTTGCCTTCCTTACCAAGCAAGTTCTCCTTGGGGATACGGCAGTCGGTGAAAATCAACTCGTAAGTGGAAGAACCACGGATACCCATCTTCTTCTCCTTTGTACCGAAGCTGAATCCGGGAGTGCCCTTCTCTACGATGAATGCACTGATGTTCTTTTTGCTTCTGCCCTTTGCATCTACGGTCACGCCGGTGATTGCAAAGATTACATAAATATCTGCTTCCTTACCATTGGTAATGAAAATCTTGGAACCATTGAGCACGTACTCATCGCCGTCAAGTACAGCCTTGGTCTGCTGACCCTGTGCGTCTGTACCTGCGCCGGGCTCGGTCAAACCGAATGCACCCAACTTCTCACCCTTTGCAAGGGGAACCAGGTATTTCTGCTTCTGCTCTTCTGTACCGTAAGTCATGATAGGGTCACAGCACAAAGAGGTGTGTGCAGAAACGATAACGCCTGTGGTACCACATACCTTAGACAATTCCTCTACACACATAGCATAGGTCAAGGGATCACAACCCTGTCCGCCGTACTCCTTGGGAACAGGAATTCCAAGGAAACCAACCTTTGCCATTTTTTCCACTGTCACTCTGGGGAACTCTTCTGTTTCGTCCACTTCCTGAGCCAGAGGTTTTACTTCTTTTTCAGCGAACTCTTTGAACAAAGAACGCGCCATTTCATGTGCTTTGCTTAAAGTAAAATCCATGATTTTATATCCTCCATTGTTTGTTTTTATTTACTGTGCATCCACAGGAGTTTTTGTTCTGTCTGCATTGTATACATAGAAGCCCTTACCGGTCTTAGCACCCAAGTTGCCGCCGCGAACCATCTTGCGGATCAAAGGACATGCACGATACTTGCTGTCGCCGGTTTCATTATAAAGAACATCCATGATAGCCAGGCAGATATCCAAACCGATGAAGTCACCGAGCTCCAAGGGTCCCATAGGATGATTTGCGCCAAGTTTCATTGCTGCGTCGATGCCTGCAACATCGGAAACGCCTTCCATCTTGATGAAAGCTGCTTCGTTGATCATAGGGATGAGGATACGGTTTACTACGAAACCTGCTGCCTCGTTTACCTGTACTGCAGTCTTGCCGATTTCTTCGGAAATCTTCTTGATTGCTTCTACAGTTTCGTCAGGAGTATTTACGCCTGCGATTACTTCTACCAACTTCATGCGGTCTGCAGGGTTGAAGAAGTGCATACCGATCATGGGACGGGTCAAACCGTTGCCGATTTCAGTGATGGAAAGACTGGAGGTGTTAGATGCAAAAATGCACTCAGGCTTTGCAATCTTGTCAAGCTCACCAAAAGTAGTCTTCTTAACTTCCATATTTTCAAATGCTGCTTCTACGATCAAGTCGCAGTCTGCACAAAGGTCTTCCTTCAGACCGGGAGTGATCTTTGCAAGGATTGCGTCAACCGCTTCCTGGGTCATTTTACCTTTTTCTACCAATTTCGCATAGCCCTTTGCAATCTTTGCCTTGCCGCCATCAGCCCATTCCTGCTTGATGTCGCAAAGTGCTACTTCATAACCTTCTACCTGAGCAAATGCCTTCGCAATGCCCTGTCCCATAGTACCGGCACCAATAATACCAACTTTCATTTTCTTGTCTCCTTATATTTATCGTTTTTTAGTTACGCGTTTTTGAAAGGCTCTTTTACTTTATCCTTGTTCTTGTCAAGGAAGAAAGCCATACCATACTGCTGATCCTGTGTCTCGAAGCAGTCGCCAAACAACTTCTCTTCAATCACAATTGCTGCATCCATATCTACATCCAAGCCTTCGTTGATTGCCTTCTTGCAGTTACGCACTGCGATGGGTGCGTTCTTTGCAATGCCTGCTGCCATCTTTTCTGCTGCTGCCAGCATTACTTCCTGTGCAGATTTCACTACATTGCCCTCTGCGTCTACTTCTGCAGAATATACTTCATTTACCAAACCGATTCTCAAAGCTTCTGCAGCCTTGATGTTACGAGCGGTATAAATCATCTGCTTTGCATAACCTGCGCCAACCAGACGAGCCAATCTCTGGGTACCGCCGAATCCGGGGGTGATGCCCAAGCCAACCTCAGGCTGACCAAACACTGCGTTGTCAGAACAGATTCTGATATCACAGCTCATTGCGATTTCACAACCGCCGCCCAATGCGAAACCATTGATTGCTGCGATTACGGGAAGGGGGAAGGTCTCCAATTTGCGGAACACGTCATTTCCCTTCTTGCCAAATGCTTCGCCCTCTGCCTTGGTCAATGTGCTCATCTCTCCGATGTCTGCACCTGCCACGAAGGACTTAGCGCCTGCACCGGTAAGTACCAATGCACGAACAGTACTAAGATCTACCGCTTCCAGGGTAGCATCCAGTTCTTCCAACACCTGAGAATTCAATGCGTTCAACGCTTTCTCACGGTTGATGGTAATCACTGCATATGCACCTTTTTGTTCATATAAAATGTACTCCATCTTTATGTTCTCCTTCATAAATAATATTTGCTTATATACCCACAAAGTCCCCAAGCCGCTTTGAAACGACTTGGGGTCTGTTGCTTCATGATATTATGACTACTTAGTCCTCGATCTTAACGATGGTGGAGCATCCCATACCACCGCCGATGCAAAGTGTAGCCAAACCGGTCTTTGCGCCCTTAGCCTGCATCTCGTGAAGCAGAGTAACCAGGATACGGCATCCGGAAGCACCTACGGGATGTCCAAGAGCAATTGCGCCACCGTTGGGGTTCAGCTGCTTATCTACATCGATACCAAGGTCACGGCCTACTGCGATAGACTGTGCTGCAAATGCTTCGTTTGCCTCGATGATGTCGAAGTCTTCGATCTTCATACCGGTCTTCTCCATTACTTTTCTGGTGGAGTAAACAGGACCGATACCCATTACCTCGGGACGGCAACCAGCCAAAGCGCCTGCCACGAAAGTAGCCATGGGCTTCACGCCAAGTTCTTTTGCCTTCTCTTCGCTCATTACAACGATTGCAGCTGCACCGTCGTTGATACCGGAAGCGTTACCTGCAGTAACATAACCATCCTTATTGATAGGACGCAGCTTTGCAAGGCCTTCCATGTTGGTTCCGGGACGAGGACCCTCGTCTACCTTGAACTCAACCATTTCTTTTTTCTTCTTTACCATTACGGGAACGATTTCTGCATCAAATGCCCCTGCAGCCTGTGCAGCCTCTGCCTTCTGCTGGCTCTTTACTGCAAACTCATCCAACTCTTCACGGGTAAGACCCCACTCCTCGCAAATGTTGTCTGCGGTCTGGATCATGTGATAGTTGTTAAATGCATCCCAAAGTGCATCATTTACCATGGTATCTACCAAAGTGCCATTGTTCATTCTATAACCAAAACGAGCCTGAGGCATAGCATAAGGAGCCATGGACATATTTTCCATACCACCTGCTACCACGATGTCAGCATCTCCTGCCATGATCATCTGTGCTGCCTGATTCACGCAGTTCAAACCGGAACCGCAAACTACGTTCATGGTCACTGCGGGAACTTCAATAGGAAGTCCTGCCTTAATGGATGCCTGACGAGCTACGTTCTGTCCCTGACCGGCCTGGATAACACAACCCATATATACCTGGTCTACGTCTTCAGGCTTTACACCTGCTCTGTTCAATGCTTCCTTAATTACGATTGCGCCCAATTCTGCAGCGGGGGTGGTGCTCAGTGCGCCGCCCATGGTGCCGATTGCAGTACGGCATGCGCCGGCCAAAACTACTTTCTTTGCCATTTGTTTTTCCTCCATATTTTTGTTTTTATTTGATTGTTATTTTTTTATCATACTCAGCAAACCTATTGTATCATAGGCTTTCGCAGAATGCAATGTGTTTTTATGTTCAAAAATGTACATTTTAGTATCAAAAATTTCCTATCTGTTGTTTTTTTTCCAAACAATCCTTATTCCGCCCTATCCGGGCTGCAAACCACCCGCAAACCACCTGCAAACCACCCGCACGCCTCTCCCAGCAGGGGGGGTACGGCTGGACATCAAGATTTTCCAAGCCCAACCGTACAAGCCACCACACCTTTACCGCCAGGAATCAAGTTTTCCCAACCTCAGCCGTACAACCTCCGCATCTTTACCACCAGATATCAAGATTTCCAAAACTCAGCCGTACAAGCCACCGCTTCTTTACCGCCAGATATCAAGATTTCCAAAACTCAGCCGTACAACCTCCGCATCTTTACCACCAGATATCAAGATTTCCAAAACTCAGCCGTACAAGGCACCGCTTCCTTACCGCCAGATATCAAACTTCCTTAAACCCAGCCGTACAAGGCACCGCTTCTTTACCGCCAGATATCAAACTTCTTCATATAAGGCTGTGTGTACCAGCGTTATTTACAGCTAAGGAGCGCAAAATTCAAATTTTATTCGTAAACACACTTATTACCTTACGATTGGATTCCTTAATTTCATACATAAAACGGCCCGACGAATCTTTCGATGCGTCGGGCTGTATGGACTATATACTCTTCCTACCCATAGTAGGTTGACTCTTTTACTCTTCCGGCTCAATCAATCCGTAGGTGTCACCCTTACGCTTGTATACCACGTTCACCTGGTCTGTCTCCGCATTAATAAATACGAAGAAACTGTGTCCCAAGAGTTCCATCTGCACGCAAGCATCTTCGGGGTACATGGGCTTGATGTCGAATCTCTTGGTACGGACAATTTTCACTTCCTCATCGTCCATATAGTCATTTTCCAAATACATCTTACTGAAGTTGGCAGATGCCTGGTGCTTGTCCACGATCTTATTCTTATATTTCTTTAGTTGTCGCTCGATAATTTCTTCTACCAGATCGATGGATACGTACATATCGCTGCTGACCT